>OJKI01000062.1_pt1 | contig 56915 bp, 72 predicted proteins | sample 1596431 | NCBI WGS metagenome assembly OJKI01 (sample SAMEA4350165, study PRJEB24818) | metagenome | biome: human; feature: gut; material: faeces | place: Denmark | collected 2013-09 | reverse complement strand
CTGTGAATGTTTAATTATTATTGTTAGTAATAATAATGACTCTATCATAGAAAAACAAATACAAGAATTTTGTGAAGGAGGAGCATTATGGGATACAGATCAGATATACGACTAATAATAAAAAAATCTTCTTTAGGAAAATTAATTCAAGAAGATTCTGAAATAGAAGAAATTATTGAAGATGCTGATATAAATAAAACTTATGGCATTTTATTATATTTAGGTTGGGACGATGTTAGAGGGAAGGTTGTTGATATTTTATCAGATGCTCTTTATAGTATTTCAAATGAAGAAATATCTTATAGATTAACCATCATTGGAGAAAACTTAGAAGATATTGAAGAACAATCATATACTGCAAAGGAAGATGAAAATTTGAATATCCCATTCCCATCCATTATTCGTACCTTTGATGAAAAGGACTTAGAAAGACAAATGGATTATTTTATATTAAATAAAGAAAATCCTCAAAAGGAGGATATTGATATATGAGTGATATATATGATGAAATATTAAATGCTTCTAATATTCAAAACATTTTAGAACATTATAATTTAAAAATACATAATAATAAATGCCTATGTCCTTTTCATTCAGATTCTCACCCATCTATGAATATTCATCCAAACAAAAATATTGCCAAATGTTTTTCATGTGGTGCTGGTGGCAATGCAATATCATTTATTCAAAAATATGAAAACGAGATTAATCACAATCCTATCAATATTCAACAAGCAATGCAAAAGGCTATAGATATTCAAGGCTTGAATATTACAATTCCACAAAATAATGCAAAGGAAAGATTATCAAAGGAACAATTAGAAAAACAAAAGTTAAATAATATTTTAAAGGATGCTATAGATATATCAGAATCTAATATTATAGCTAATAATATAGAGTGTAAAAATGCTCTAGAATATCTTAAAAATAGAAACTTATCTTTAGAAACTATTAAGAGTTTTCATATAGGATTTAACCCATCTTTTAATTTAGTAAGTAATGAACTTCTAAAAAAATATAATTTAAGTGATTTAATTGATGTAGGTTTAATAAAAGATACAAAAAATAACTATGTAGATGTATTTAATAACAGAATAACAATACCTATTTTTGATGCAAATGGTAATACTGTAGGCTTTGGTGCTAGAGCTCTTGATAATATCACAAAACCTAAATATTTAAACACAAAAGAAACAAAATTGTTTGATAAGAGCAATTTATTATTTAATTTTCATAAAGCTAAATTTTATGCTAGAAACAATGAAATAATAATTGTAGAAGGTTATATGGATGTGATTAGTTCAAAAGAACTAAAATTTGATAATGTTGTTGGAATAATGGGAACAGCGATTTCAAAGGAACATATTAAAATGTTAAAAAAATTGAATTGTGAAATAACTCTATGTTTAGATAATGATGAAGCTGGAAAAAACGCTATGATTAGAATAATTCCAGAGCTGCTAAAAGAAAAATTAGATGTAAATGTCTTAGATATATCCCAACTAGGTAATTATAAAGACTTTGGTGATTTACAAATGGCTAAAATACCTAAAGAAAAAATATATCAAACTAGAATATCTGCTTTTAACTTTCTGATGAAATATAAATATACTCAGAATAATGAATTATCTGTTGAAAACATCTATAAAATCCATAAACAAATGTGGAATGATGGCTTAATAGCAAATAGCAAAGACATTTTACATTTTAAAGAATATGTATCCCAAAATTCTAATTATTCCAATGATGAAATAGAGAACATTATTAATCCACAAAAAATAGAGATCCAAAGTAATAGAGTAAACAGATATAAAGATTTGTTCTTCTACTATTACATTATTGGCTTAATAAAAAACTATGCTAAAAAAAATAATGATAATATTCTGTTAAATTATGTCGAATTGGGGAAAATTACTAAAAATGAACTATTGGAATCAATTGATAGTTCGGAATTTTTAAAGGATAATGAAGTAACAATAAATATTGGAAACTATATTAATAACTATATATTTAAGAGTGATAATTATATTAGTTTTAAAAATGATAAAACTCTTATATTTGAAAATTTATTAAATAATGTAAAGTCTTTTGACTCTAATGGAAATATAGTTAGTATTGTACTAAATAATAAACAAAAAGAATTAGTTATTAAACAGTATAATGAAAGTTTTGATGATTCTATAAAAGCATATATAGAAAATAATAGAGATGAATTTGAAGAATTATTCATTGCAAATAGCAATTCCCAATTTGAAAAACTTTTTCCTAAAAGTTATAAGGAAGCATTTAAAGAACAATCAGTTTCACGCTTTAAAAATGAAGGTTTTATGGAAGCTATACGATATGCTTTAGCATACAGCGAAGAAATGAAGTCTGTAATGTCTAGGCAATTTGTTAATAATGACAAATATAAATCTTTATTAGTTTTTAATAATATTAAAAATATATTAGAGTTAACTACTGACAATATTAAGTCTAATGAAAAAGTTAATAATGAAGAAAAGAAAGAAGTTTCAACTGATAAGGAAATAGTTAAAGAGGAATCCAAAAGTAATAATCCAATGTCTATTCTTATCAAGCTAACGGGTAAAGAAAAAGAAACAACAAGAGGAATGTATTTACCTACTGAAAATGGTAAAGCAATATATATTCCAAAACAACTATACAATAAAACCAATAATGAAATGCAATTATTAACACAAAGACATTCACAAGCAAATATGAGTGAATATTTGTTAGATACTGAAAATCATGTTAAGAAATGGCTTTCACAATTAACTATTGATGATTTTTACAACAAATATATGAATATGTATAAAGTAAAAATGGAAAAAGAGGTGATGGTATAATGCAAGCTACTAATAAAAGTGATGCTACACAAGTATATGAAAATACTGTTAGAGCAAGTAAAGTTGGAATTAAAGATACATTCAAATATTTATTAAAACCGCTAACTATATTTAGTTATCACTATTTTGTAGAGGGAATTAGAGCTGTTCAACTAGATGGGCCGACAAAGCAACTAGATAAATTAACAAATTTATCTTATGAAGAAACAATAAAAGTTATGGAGAACTGTCAAAAAGATGGTATAAAAGTTGTAGCAACAGAACGAAACCTATCTACAGCAAATAATGAATTTGGCAAGAAAAAATCTATATATCAACAAAGAAGATTAACAAAATATACTAGAAGGATAAAACAACTTAGTAACTTCAAAGAAAAATATCCCAAAATATCGAAAGTTTTGCATATTAACAAGATAATTAAAACTAATAAAGATAAACAAAGAGAACAAGTAAAGCATCATAAAGAAAAACGTTATAATATTTATTTCAATAAGTCTAAAGTTGGATATTTTGCTGATAGGATTGCTGATATAATAGAGCTTAGAACAGGAATTTCAAAGAAATTATTTAACAAAGAAACACAAGCTGCAATTGAGCAAATTCGTAAAGATGGAATTAATCTTAATTCTCAACAACTAAAGGACTTATCAGATAAATTCAAATTACATGAATTAGGCAATGTAGAAATATCAACTTTTACAAAAGATTATTGTGTTCATGAAATTAGTTTTAAGTCATTTTTAAATATGCAAGATGATTTGGAAGTTGCAGATATTCCCTATGCTGTAAAAACAATATATAATGATGATAATACTCAAACCGTTGAAATATATTTTGAAAACAAACATTTAGAAAGATATAGTGAATTAGGTTTTAATAATATAGGTCAAATACATGTGTACGGTAATAATAACAAAAATCTTCAATGGGATATTAAATCACAAGATGAGTTAGTTTCCTTTACTACTAAAACTGGAACTCAGGAGCTACAAACATATCAGATTCTTAGTGGAAAAAATTACATTATGAAAAGAGAAGAAAATAATTGTGTTTGGACAGTTCTTAAAGATGATTTAAAGGATTTAGCAGAGAAAGAAAAAAAAAGAGATGTAGTTAATGAAGATTTAGAAAATTTACATATATTTGAGGAACTGGAAAAGGATGCAAATACCTCCCCTATTCTTTCTGAAAATCTTAAAGAAATCAATGTAGATTTTGATAATGAAATTGAAAAGGCAGGTGAATAATATTGAATCATATAAAAAAAGCATATTTTAGTATAGATGGTGATTATAGATTTTATGAAGGTTATCATTATGGAACTAACTGGAATGGTTGGGCTATGCCCTATTTTACAAAAGAAATTGCAGATGAAATAGTCAAAAATGTTTGTGATGGAATAACATATACGATGAGTTATGATAGTGATAATGATAGATACATAGCACATATCATTGAAAATAACAAAATAATAGAAACTGATTATTTTGAATCAGAATATATAAAATTAAATGATACAAATTCTATTAAATGTTATAAGATTGGCGCTGGTTATTGGACTTGGGATGCTTATTCTAAAGATAAAATCCTCAAAGATAATAATATAAAAATAATATCAGAATCAATAAAAGAAGAAAATATTAGTTTAGACTATTAAGGCAGGTGATTTATATGCTGATAAAAAAAACTAAAAAATCATCATCTACTATAATAGTCATAATTTTACTAATCATTTTCTATTATATGTTAAGAGTTACCACGCTTGTTGAGCAAAACAATGGTATTTGGAGTTTAGAAATATTAACAATATCTCTAAATAATCTGTATAAAATATCCACTCCGCTGATGTTGTCAGGTAAAAACCTAGCAATATCAGTTGGAGTGGTCTTTTTTTGTTTTATGGTATATGAAACATATCGTATGCAAAATAAAAAGAATATTCAAGAAAACAGCTATGGTTCTGCTGAATGGTGTTCTCCAAAAGATATAAAGAATAAGCGAGATAAAATATTTGAAAACAATATGATTTTAACTCAGACAGAGCTAATATCTAAAAACATGAAGATAAGTGGAATGAATAGACATGTAGTTTTACTTGGTCGTCCTGGTACTCGGAAAATCAAGATATTACTTCAAACCTAACATATTAAGTGCCAATGGAAGTATTATTGTTACAGATCCTAAAGGCGAACTTTTACGAGATTGTGGACATTCTCTAAAAAATAAGGGATATACGATTAAAGTATTAAATCTAGATGAGAAATCTAATTCTAATCATTATAATCCTTTAATGTATATTAAAGAAATAAAGAATTTTGATGATGTTTTGCATAAAGATATAGATTCTCATGTAATTCAAGAAGATGATGTAATGACCTTAATAAATACTTTGATGTTAAATACTAAAGTTGAAACTATTGATAATACATCAGGAGATCCCTTCTGGAACAAAGCTGAAATGCTTTATCTACAAGCTCTATTTTACTATACTTTAAGGCATTATGATAAAAGGCATCAAAACTTTACAACTGTCTTGAAGTTAATTCGTTTAAGTAGTCCAGATAATACAGGTGTTTCAGCTTTGGATAGATTATTTGATGAATGGGCAAAGAACGAACCAGATGCTATTGGTGTAAAACAATATAAGCATTTTAAGGTTGCAGCATCTGCACCTAAAATGATGTCAACAATTATTATGGTTGCTACTGCAAGACTAGCTGCATTTAATATTAAAGAAATCGCAAATTTAACTGATACGGATGATATGGAATTATCTAGAATCGGTATGCCTATGGATGACAACTCCCATTTGTTGAAAGAAATTAGAAATAAAACTGGTAAAAATATTGGAAATGGTAAGATTGCTTATTTTATTATTACTAAACCATCTGATTCCACTTTTAATTTTTTAGCCAGCATCTTTTATACACAAATTTTCGCAATGATTGATGAAAACGCAAAACTATGTGGTGGAAGCCTTGCAAGTACACTAGAAATTTATATGGATGAATGGTCTCAATTGGGAGAAATTCCACGTTTTGTTGAAGAATTAGCATATCTTCGAGGCCTAAACGTAGGAATTACAGTAGGTTTGCAATCATTAAGTCAATTGAAACAGAAATATAAAGAAAATTGGGAATCCGTTTTAGATTGTTGCGATTCCATTTTATTTTTAGGTAGCAATAGTAAAGAAACATTAGAATATATCACAACATTACTCGGCAAAAAAACCTGGTATAAAAAAGCTACAGGAAGAACTATTGGGAAAGAAAAGTCAAGTAACACTAATTGGGATGTCATAGGTAGAGAGTTAGCAACAATAGATGAATTGTCAAAAATGCCAAAGGGGAGTTGTATTTTAATTATCTCAACTGTAGGTGCATTTTATTCAAAATTGTATAACCTAAAAGAACATCCAAATTACTTAGAATTGTATGAACCTTGGTCTAACAATAGCAAGAAATTATACAATCATAAATTAGAACTTAAATACTTGGAAAACTCTAATTATAAATTACTTTCTGATTCTGGACTTTACTTTGCAGAACCAATAGATAATTTAAAAATTGAGGAGGTTGATAAAAATGAATTAAAAGAACTTTTGCGATCTGGTGTAATCCATTTCGAGGATTTAAAAATTTAATAGATCTTTGAGGACTCCTCAAACTTTCTAATTAAATATTAAAAGGGGGGGAGTACCCTCATTGTATTTAATTAGGAGGTTAATTATGAAAAAGTTATTAAGAAATTTCAAAAAAAAAACAAGTATTTTATTAGGAGGTTTAACAACCTCTTTTATTATTGCTCAAAATAAAGTTTATGCAGCATCAGGAACAGAATCTATTGATTCATTTATAAATTTTGCCTGCGACTGGTTGACGAAGATCCGGAGGAGTCGTAGCACTAGTTGGTGGCGTAATGTTTTCTCTTGCTTGGCAACGTGAGGATGCAGAGGGAAAATCACGAGGATTAATGACTTTAATGGCAGGTTTCATGTTAGTTGCTATTTCACAATCTAAAAACTTATTTGGATTATAGGAGGAAATATAGTGGATTCAATAATTAGAACTCTATATAGTTTCAAGTTTACAGCTTTTGGAATTGAATTTGATAGTTCGAATTTAATAGGTTCAGTACAAAATTTAACAAATTTCTCTAATGTTCAAGGCATTAATATTTGGAGTATTCGGGAAAACTGTTAATGATTGTATTATTCCAATTGCTTTAAGTATTTTAATTCTTTTCTTTATGATTAACTTAATAAGAAGATCTATGGAAGTAGAGAAAATATCATGGGAAAGAATTGCAATGTCTTTTGTGCTTTTTCTAATATTGAAATACTTGATTCAGAACGGATATACATTTCTATCAAGTATTATGAATGTTGTAAATGATATGTTTATACGAATTACAAGTGTATTAAGTAACAATAATTCAAGCATAAATATTGCTGACGCGTTAATAAATGCAGTTCCAAGCAAATTTGTCGACAGTATTATGACTTATGGACTATACTTAATACTATTTATACCGTTTTCTACCACAATAGTTCAGATTTTAACACAAATATTTTTAAGAGTAGTAAAACTTATTTTTTGTTTTGCTTTCTCCCCTATCCCCCTTGCTCTTGCTGTTGATGATGATGGACGAGGAAAAGCACTCCAATATTTGTTATATAGTGCATCTGTTGGAATAGAAGCAATAATTATTTATTTAGCAACTAATATATATTCAATTGGATTGGCCGGTTTAAGTTCAACAGTTGCTTCAACCAATGCTATATCCACGATTGTTGCAATGCTGTTTTTGAATGGAATATATCTTGCTACAATACAGTATGCAAGTCAATTTGCTGAAAAATTAGTAGGAGGTCATTAATATATGGATAATATAGAAATTACTGTTTTTGATGAAATCAATGATTATAAAGAAAAAATATACTTTTTTAACTTTAGGCAATGGGCCTTTTCTATCTTAATTGCAATAATAGTGATTCCTACATATCTTATTTTAAAAGAAAAAATTGGTGAAGAAATCACAAGTTATATAGTAATTGCTATAGCTGCTTTTTTAGGTTTTATAGGTTTTGTAAAGATACATGAATTACCAGCAGAAAAAATACTACCTTATTGGTTTAGACACTATACCCTATTTGCTAAACCAATAAAATATATTCCAGATGCAGAATATGAATTACTACATCAAAAGAAGCATAGAAAAGAAGTTAAGAAAACAAAAAGTGTTAGTAAATCCGAATTAAAAGAATTAAAAAAATTTAAAAAGCAAGAAATATTATTGAAAAAGGCTGAAAAAAAATTTGGAACTACAAAGAAAAAAATAAAAAATAAAGAAATTTTAAAAGAAACTAAAAAAGATAATACAGATGAACTAACAAAAAAGTTATCTCAATTATCGAAAGAACAACAAGATGCACTTTTAAAATTACTTGGAAAGTGATTAATTTATGAATAACTTAACTAAAAGTGAAAGAGATTTATTAAATTATTATCTAAATAATTATAATGCGAAATGGATGCAAGTTTTTAGTAACAAGCATCCAATTTTTGAAACAAATGTTGTTTTTTATTCAATATTTAAAAGAAAACTAAAAAATCAACCTCTATCTGGCGAAAGAACATGTAATGGTATGTTTAGAAGTTTGATTGAAGGCAAATTTTACTTTATTCCTAAACTATTAGAAGGAGGAATTTAATTGAAGAAAGATAAAAAGGAAAAAAAGGAATCTTTTTTAGTACAATTATTAAAAAAGAAAAAATCTCATAAGATTGCAAAACCTAAAACTACTTCTCAAATTATGAGAATGTTTTTTAGTGGATTTAATGAAGCAAATTCAATTATTCAAATAGATGACTCTCATTTTTCAGTATGCTTCGAATATCAAGATATATCTTTTTCTAAAGCAAATTATTCTGAACAAGAGAGCATTTTTTTGAAATGGGTAGAATTCTTACATAGTTTTAATTATAACGATCATATTCAAGTTGTATGTGCAGGTAAACCATTAAAGACTGAGAATTATAAGAAGGACTTTATATATAACACTGAAAACTTATCTGATAATGAGTATAAAATTGCATCTGAATTTAATACTGCCATTGAGAATGCTATAGGAAATAAAGATGAAATATTAAGTGAAACTAGATATATAGTGATAACTACAAAAGCTGACAATATAAAGGAAGCTCAAGACATTTTTTTTCAATATCAGTTAAAAATGGAAGAAAAATTCAAAGAATTAAAATCAAAAATACGAAGAATTACAATTCAAGAAAGATTAACTACCCTTTATAATGTTTTTCATACAGACTTATTAGAAGATGCAGGAATCAAAAATATTGTGCAATATGCGAATGATAATAAACTTAGTGTTTATGATGTTATTGCCCCTAAAGATTTTGTATCCTTACGAGAAAAAAATTATATAAATATAGGAGATAAAAAATTTATAAGGGTTTTATATGTAAGTAAATTACCTAAGTCTATCACTCCTCGCTTTTACAATAGAATAACCACTTTAGAAAACAGTAATATAATTACTACTTTAAATATAACTCCCTCTAATCCAGCAAAAGTTATTAAAAAAGTAAATAAAAAAATCTCTGGAATGAAAACTGAAAGACTAGAAAAAATAAAAAAAGCGAATAAAAATAATTATAGTTATGATGCTGTTAGAGATGAAAAATTAGAAGATGCTTTAAAAGATGCTCAAAACCTCAGGGAAGCGTTACAAAAGAAAAAACAAAAATTATTTACCAATAATATCTTGATTTGTATTCAAGCTGCTTCATTAAAAGAACTTCAAAAAACTACAAAAGTAGTACGAGATATTGCAGGGGAATATTCCATTGAATTATATAATTTAGATTGGCAACAGATTGAAGGATTACAGAATTCTCTTGTATTTGGGTGGAATAACTTGCAAATCCAAAGGTCATTAACATCAGAGTCTACTGCTACTAATGTTCCTTTTAATACCAAAGATCTGATGCACCCTAATTCTATTTTCTATGGAATTAATCTGGTATCCAAAAATCCTGTGTTTTGCGATCGAAAAAAATTACTCAATGGCAACCGGTTGTATTTTGGCAACTTCTGGGGCGCGGAAAATCCTTTTCTATTAAATTACTAATAGAGCAAGTTTTATTACGTTATCCAAATGATGAAATTTGCATAATTGATCCTCAACGGAGAATATCAACCACTTATAAATGCTTTCAAAGGACAAACACTAAATATAAGCACTTCATCTAATACTTTTATCAATCCGTTTGATTCAAATTTACAGTATGAAAATAATGAAGAAGCATTGAATAACAAAATAGAATTTTCTTTAGCATTTATAGAATCAATTGTATCAAGTAATGGTTTATCAGGAGAACAAAAAACTCTTGTAGATAGATGTACTAAAAATATTTATCAAGAATATCAAATACATAATTTTGATGAAAAATATGCTCCAGACTTTGTAAAATTTTATGAAGAATTATTAAGACAACCAGAAGAAGAAGCTAAAAATCTGGCATTAATTATTGAAAGGTATGTAACTCGGTGGAATGGATATATTTGCTAAAAAAACTAATATAGAAATAAAAAATAGATTCATTTCATTTGATGTATCAGAATTACCTCGTTCTATTCAAACGACTGGCTATCTTGTTGTATTAGAGCATATCATGAATAGATTAAAAAGAAATAAGAGTTTAGGTAAACATACTTGGATTTTTATAGATGAATTTCATATTTTACTGGCAAATCAATACTCATCTGACTATATTGCAAGGATTTACAAAACTGGAAGAAAGGAAAATGCTATACCATCTGTAATCACTCAAAATATATCCGATGTAATTAAAAATGAAAACGGATGTAAAATACTATCAAATTCTGAATTTGCTATGATTTTAAAACAAAAAACTCTTGATTTACCTGCTATATGCAAAATCTTTGATATTAGTGAAGAAGAATCTAAATACATTATTGATTCACCTGTAGGACAAGGGATAATTGTATATGCTTCAGATAAGGTTGCATTTAGGAATCAAGTTTCAAAAGAATCTTACATTTATTCTCTTAATCAAACATCTTCTATGCAACTAAATAAAGTCGCATAAAAGGAGGACTCTTATGTCTAGTGAAAATAATCAAAATAAGGATATAGCAAATTCTTTAAATAAATATTCTGATTATAATAATAAAGGAATAAATGCAATATTGGATAGTGCTAATCAAATAAATAATTGGTATAGTAATGAAATTGATAAACTATCAGAAACAAAAGAACTATCAACAAGGCTTGAAACAAATGTGGATAATGATAATGAAAAAAATAATTTAAGTGAAAATATTAGTAAAATAGAAACGAAAGTTAATGATTATACTGAATTACAAACAAATTTAGTAAACAATTTAAACTTGAAACATACCGGTAATAAAATAAAAACACAACTAGAAAATAACGACAAACTTCCAGAGAATATAAAATTAATTCAAACGAAATCAAATAAAAACAATTCTAAAGTTGAAATTCCACAAAAGAATGAAGATACTAAATTACCTAGTAAAATTTCTACTGCAATAAAAGGTGCAAAGATATTAAATAATACAACTAATACATTAATCAAATCAGGGAAAAAAATAAATACAGGATTAACTGAAAACAGTATAAAGAGTTTTGAGAATTCTACAAATAAAATTATGAGCAAACCAATAAAAAAGTTAAGTAGCAAAGCTAGTAAAAAAGTAAGGAAAAAAGCTACTAATTCATTAGTAAAATTAACAAAGGTATTAGCAAAACTCACATTACAATTTGTTAAGATGATTTTAAGTATGCTCCCTTCTATTGCTCCAGCAATTTTTATAATGATTATAATTATATGTTTTTGTTCCTTTTTTGGATTGAGTATGTCTGATGATACAATGAAAAAATATGAACAATATATGATTTCAACTCAAAAAGATTTTGATTCAATAACTACAGCAGCATATAATTCTGGAACTATTGTTGAAGGAGCTATCGAAGGAAAAGGCATGATTAATTGGAGAGCTTCTATGGCTATAATTCAAATGCTAAATGGTGAATTATCTTTTGATAATGCAGAGAAGGACTTGCTTAATGAATTTGCAAAAGCTAATTTATATGAGCAAATCAAAGATGTTTCTTACACTTATGAAAAAGAAATTGAGGAAACAGACAAAGATGGAAATAAGACTACTAAAAAGAAAACTGTTACAGAAACAAAAAAAGTTGTTAACAACCCTTCTTTAAATGATTATATAGATTGGTGTAATAATAATTTTAAGGTTATCAATTCATATAAGAAAAAAAAGAAAATTGAATATGATAAAAATCAAACATCATTTACTGAAAGTGAAGTTGAGCAGATAAAACTTTTATATGGCTCTACTTCTTTTTTTGATTTATTTAGTGAAGAATTTAAAACTACTTATGCCTATTCTTGTGTAAATATAAATGATGAGCAAATACAAGCTATCTATAATGAATTTTTAATTAATGCAGGAACTCGCTATTTAATGGATCATAGTAATTTGAAATATGATGAATGTATGGATTATTATGACTGTTCATCTTGGGTTATACATGTTTTGGGGCATACTGGAATTAAAATTATTCCTAATACCGGAGCACAAGGAATTTATATGAGGCATTGTTACCCTATCTCTGCATCTGATCGAAAAGCAGGTGATTTAATATTCTTAAAAAATACTTATGGAAATTTTCCAACCGAAGGTGTAGATAGTATTACTCATATTGGTATTTATATGGGAGAATTAACAATAAATTCCGAAACGGCAGAATGGGTTATTGATACAGGTTCGAACCCATCTGGGGTTAGAATAAGAAAATATACAAACGGCTGGTGGAATGGACCTCAATTTTATGGATTTGCAAGATTAAAATAGTTTAGAGTGGAGGAATAATATGAATCTTGATATAAATATTATTGAAAAACCCCAAAAGAATATTGACACAGAAATTAAATTAAAAAGTACAACTGATGTAATTAATTTAAAAGATGTTCAGGCAATTAGAAATGCTTTGAGAGAACATCTTTTATTTATTGGATTAGATAATAAGAATAATGTAAGAAATATTAGTTTATTAGGAATTGGCTCGACTTGTGATGTAGTAATTGATACGAAAGAAATCATAAGAGTTGCTCTATTTTCAGCTAGTGAAAAAGTTATATTAGTTCATAACCACCCATCTAACAGTACAAATCCAAGTAAAGCAGATTTACATTTAACTAATATAACTAAACCATTATTAAATGTTTTTAATATCGAATTAATTGATCATATTATTGTTACTGAAAAAGAGTATATTAGTATGGCAAAAATACAAAAAATATCTAAGGATTATGATTTTCCCCTTATTCAAACAATGTCAAAAGGTTTTTTACTTGAACAAAATGAAAAACTTAGGCAGGAAAACAATGAATTGAAAGAGCAATTAAAGAATAAAGACTTAGACTTTGATATGTCAATTTAATAATAAATTTGATTATGACTATTAATTGATAAATTAAAGTTATTATAGTATAATTACAATTGAAATACTTTTTAGGAGTAATTGTATGAAGAATTTTTATGATTTTTATAAATTGTGCAAAAACCCATTATATGATGATGAAGTATTAAAAAAAGTATTAAAAGCGTACCGAGAAATGGCAAAATATAATAATAGTTCTGATTCATTTTATAGAAAAATTGAAACAATAGGAGCTGAGAATAAAAAAAATACTCCTCCTCCACAAAAAGAAAAAGATCTTTTTTGGTCAGCTCTATTTAATAGATGGAAAAGAAATATTTTGAGAGGTGAAAACATATCAGATAAAGCATATAATGGAGAATTAAGAGAATTAGTAGAGGCTCTTGAAAAAACTCAAGACATTTCTACATATAATGAATTTATAGAAATTATTAGGAAATATCCAATTATTGATAAATATAAAATGATTAGACCAGAAAGTGTAGATTTTGAACATAGAGAATGGAATTATGTATTATCTAGCAATATAAATGGAACACGAGAATTAGATGTAAACCCTAATTATAGATTATATATAAATTCAGAAGCAAGTGATACATATCAAATATTAGCGGGATTTATAGGAGAATGCTCACAAGAAAAAATACCATATTATTTGAAATTCATAGAAGATCCAAAGGACTACCAAGAAAGAGCAGATAGTATAGTAATTTGGGCAGATGAAAAAACATTGTTTAAATATTATAGGATATTAAACCAGTTACAAAAAAGAATGCCTAATGTTATATCTAGGTGTTCTGAACCACCTATTTTAACAATGAAAATTAATAGTTGGATTGGATTTGGAGAAGAACCCAATAGTATTGAGCAATCATATACATCAGCACGTTCAAAAATATTAGTAGAATCAATTAGTAACGCATTAAGAACATGGATAATAGAAAACTCAGAAAAAAAAGTGAATATAAATAAACTAGATTTTCCAGTTAAACAATATATTGCAGCAAGAAGTGTAAAAGATGGATTTGACTCTATGAAAAAAGAAATTAAAACAAGACCTAAGAGTATTTTGAGCTATGGTGTTAACGATAGTGATTTAAACAGAGATTTATATATAGAAGTTTTAAATGATATAATTGACGATGTTATACCTGCTATTGAATCAGATGATGATAGTATTGATTATAATAAAAATGGAAAAAATTTGCGTTTCTATTTTAGAAATTCATTAAATGATGTTTTAGACTTTGTGATGAATAGTGATGTTGATAGAAAACTGTTCTTTGAAAAAATCAGAGAAAATATAAAGCAAAATTCTAAGAAATATGAAATAGATGAAGAAAAATTTATTTTTAATGATGGGTATTTAGAACAAATTAAAAGAAATGAAGATTGCGAAAGAACTTAAATGATATAGAAAAATCAATTATATAAGAAATTCATTAAAGCACTAAATTATAAGTAATACAAATAATTAAATATTAACAAAACCTAGAAGCAAATCGAAAGATATGCTTCTTTTTTTCATATAGAAAAAAAGAAAATATAAAGAATTGGAGGTGATTATTATACAAAAGGTATTTAGTATATTTGCACAAAATTTAGCTTATTACAATGAGGGCAGTATTGAAGGGGGATGGCTAGATTTACCTCAATCTTCAAAAGTAATAGATGATTATTTAAAAAATGTAGTAAAAGTAGATAATACTCATGAAGAATATGAAATTGCAGACGTTGAAAATCCAACTCCTTTTCCCTATGCTTCAATTCAATGGTCCACAGTAGAAAATTTAAACAAATTGGCAATTATATTTAATAAGTTGAGTGAATATCAAAGAGAAGCTGTTAAGGCACATTTGATTTATTGTGGAGAAGAACATTATGCTATAAGTGAACTAATAAATATTTGTTTACAAGCAGATAATATAAGTTATTATCAATACCATTTCGAAGGATTGGAGCATAATAAAAACTGTTCTTCTGAATTAAAGATGGGTTATACAATAGCAGAAGAAAATGGATTATATAATCAATTAGAAAATCAAGGAATAATTAATTTTTTTGATTTTGAAAAATATGGAGAAAGTTTTGGATATGACTATGAATTATTAGATAATGGATATTTAATTTCTGATTATGATATAGATTTGCAATTATATTCTGAGGAAGAAATTAACGAAGCTATAAAAGAAATGGAGGACTTTGAAATTGAGATATAAAGGAAAAATCGAAAAGTTGGATCAGATAATAGTTTCTGATCCAATCTACGGAAAAGATGTAGATTGTAGATATGAACGAACTAATATTAATGGGCATAATTGGAATGTAAATATAGAAATAAATGATTTTTCAGAAAAGATTGACAATATCCAATTAAACGGAATTGAATTTTTTATCTTGTTGAATAATCCTAACAAACCAACTTATCTAAATGAGGATGGAAGTTTTCGTTATCAACCAGATAATAAAATCAAAGAAATAATGATTGGGATGGACACTGCTTGTATAGCTCTAGGAATCAATAATTATGCTAATGACATAAGGGATTCAAAAGGCGATTGGCAACCAGATAACTCATTAAACACTTTAACTGATGGGATTTTTGGATATGTAAAAGAAGGAACAAAAGATAACACTATCGACTTTATTTGGATTTCAGGATATTTAGATGAAGATACAGGATATTCTATTAATGAAATATTAGATTACATTTGTACACAATTTGAAGTAAAAAACTTATACAGAGAAATTAATAATGAGAAATTTCCTGTAATAAAAGATAACTTAAATGATATTAATTATGATATTTAAAGGAGTGATTGTATTATGAGAAAACAATATGATGATTTTACACAAATGAAGTTAAAAGATATGTGCAAAAATATAAGTGATATGACTTATACATATATTAATCCAGACACTAAAGAACCAACAAAAGTACCAGCAGCACATTATGAAAAAATATTAGATGCAGTAAAAGAAAAGTATATGGGCGAAATTACTAGCAGACAATTTCTTACAATTATGTATAACCAATTAAATGCTTTGAAAAAAGAAGATGAAAAATATTTTCAACAGGCTTTATTATGTATTGACATGGGAATAAATCCAAAGGATTTAAGAGTAGATGAACAAATTGCTATAGCTTATACCCATGACTATATAGAAGATAAACAAAAACAAGAAAAAAAGAACTTTCACCTATTAAGTCGAGATATTATAGACACTTATATTGAGTCAAAGGAAAGTCCTATTATACAAGCTGAAGCAATAGAACCTACCAATGAATATGAAGATAATTTAGACTATGATATTTAGGAGGATTAGGATGAAAATTACAAACTTTTTAGATAAATGGTATGATGTAAATATACAAGATGATGGACCAAATAATTCGCTTGAATATTTAGAATTTCAACGAGATTATAGAAATGTTTTAAAGAATATTGGAAACGAAATTGGTTTTAATTTGTATAGCTTTAATAAAGGTCATTATAACTTTTCAGTAGTTGTACAAAGTAATAAATCAAAACAGTTTTATTATATTTCTATCTCAGATGTTAGAGATATTAAAAACAAATGGGCCAATAATATTTTATATAGAACTATGAAATATGAAAAGGACTGGATTGGTGGATATAATAACTATTCCAAACTAGAGGAATTATCATATAATTTACAAAATTTAGATAAAAAATTTTTAAAAAATTTAGAACAAGAAAATAGTCAAAACACTATTAGAAAGTCATTAGAAAAAATAATTTCTAATGACTTTAATAATGATTATGACTATTAATTTTTTGGAGGGAATTATAAAATGCACAGGGGTACAGTTTTTATTATAACAAAAGATAAAAATAATAATTTTGAAGTGCAAAAATCTACTGAGTTTAACGGTGGAATGGGCATAGATTGTCTTGGCAAAGTGATATATGAAAAGTTAAGAGATTTAAAAGAAACTTTATTATTTGATGCAATGATTAGAGATTTTGATGAGGAACATTTCAAATACTTTGATGAAGTAATGACCTATGTGGCTGATTCTCAAGAAAGACCTTTTATTGACAAAGATGAGAGGTCTTTTTTTGAATATGCTTTGAAAGATAGTCAATTTAAGTTTTTTAAAGATGATAACGAAGAATATATTTATACGAGTGATAGTAATTATATTAAAAATATGTCTGATGAAAATATAACAATTGTATGCAGTAATGGAAACTACTCTTTAAAACCAAATCAAATACTAATTGCTGATTATAACGAATGTATCAATAATACTAAAATGACTTTTGGAAAAAACATTGACAAGATGGTTAAAGTTGATGACTTAGAAACACGAGAGTACATTCCTACTCAAAAACAGAAAGTAATATTTGATAGTGTTATAGAAACATTAGAAGCGTTCAATTATGGTGTTTATACTATATCAGAAAATGGAATGATTAATGGCATGGAAATTGAAACTTGGACAAATGAAGGAGTAAATATGATACATCTAATCCAATTTTATGAAGATTTCACGGATATATATGATGTAGAAAAAATAAATAAACAAATTGAAGAAATTGCAGATAATTTTTCTGTGGATGATGAAATAGATTTACATAGAGAATCTTGTGATTATAGGCAATCTTTTTCAATAAAAGATTCATTAGAAGATTTTGAAGAATATGAAAAAAAGCTAAAAGAAATGTCAAAAGAATTTTTAAATAAATACCATAAAATTTTATATGAAAAATTTATAAAAAGTGTGGACAAGGAGGAGTCAAAGAATGAAATTAATTACTAAAGAATTAGAAAAAATTTTTGAAAAATATCCTATTGGGGCTCAAGACGGTTTAGGTGGAAAAGCAAAAGTTATAGCAAAATTTTTTAATCCGATTGGACCAGGAACTTGGTTAATAACAGAAGCAGAAAAGCTAGAGAATGGCGATTATGAAATGTTTGGATATTGTCATCTTGGAGATGATGAAATGGCTGAGTTTGGATATGTAAGATTGTCAGAATTGGAACAATTACAATTACCATTTGGATTAAAAATTGAGAGAGATTTATATATGCCAGATGATTGTGATTTGATTCATGCAATGAAAACTACTGGTATTACTCCACCAGCATATATATTGAAAGATTATGAAAAAAATGAATCTAATTATTCTGAAATTATACTTTCTAAAGTTACAAATTATTTTAAAGAAAATAAAATAGAAAACTTAATGAATTATGGAAATGACTATGATGAAGGACTATTACATTTATCTTCACTATATAAGAATTTATTGGATGAATTAAATATAAACTACTTAAATATTTATACAGAAGATATTTCAGATGGCAAATATCTAACGACTATAACTTTTGAGGATAATTCACAAATTAATTTAGACACAAGTGCTTTCAATGGAATTGATGTAGTAACTGAAAATATTAAATCAATCTATGAATATGTAAATACAATAAATAAAGAAAATGAAATAGACTGTGAATATTAATTAAGAGGTGAGAAATTTGAAAACATACAATTATTCTTGGATAGATTTCCTATCAGGTTCAAATGTTATAAAAGTTACAAATGAAAGAGAATTTAATTCGTTCAAAAACTTTCTTAGAGAATGTGGTTTGCTTGAAATTTTAGGTAAACAAACAGAATATTCTGACTGGCAAAGATTAGCAATAATAAACAACAAAGATAAGGATATTTTCTTATTTGAATATCAGAATTATAAAGGATTAACTTGGAGTGATGATATAAAGCAGTCTGTAGAATGGTATGATAAAGAAGCAATAAATGTATCAGAATTACAAGAATTTTTTGATAAAAAAACTCTCGCAAATACTACAAATCATATATCAAAAAATGATTCAGAAATTGAATATATAGATTAAATATTTATTAAAAAACTGCTTAAAAAAAACTTCTCCCAGCGGGCCAAAAAGGGTCTTAGGGTTTTCCCTAACAAGCATTACAGGTGTCGATACACCATGCTTGCGAATAAAAGTCATATAAAATGACATCTTATTCGGGAGCAAAATTGAAATTTTGCTCTTACCTTTTCGCTGCGCATACGCTAGCTCAAAGTTTTTTTATTTAGATTCGTTTATTTTCAAATAAAAAAGTGATATAATAATAAAAATTTTTGATAGTTTGGAGAGGATATACATTGAACCCTGTAGATATTTATATAGACAGAAAGATTAAGTTGAATTCAAATATAATAATTTTTACATATTATGAGCTAAGAGTAAAATTAAATTTATATGAAAGTGAAACTAAAGAATTCTTAGATATGTGTGAAGATGAATTAGAAGATTTAGGATATAGTATTTATTATACTGGCGAGAAATATTTTTATGATAATAAATCATTAGTTGTAAAAGAAAATCAGTTAATGGTAGCAATAAAGAAAAAATAGAAAAACTTTAACAGAAATGTTACAAGTTTTTTTTTATTGGAGAAAATTTATGGTTAGAGATTCCGAAAATGAAAATAATAAAATATATTTGTCGTATAAAAAGATTTTGAATTTATTAAATATTCAAAATATAAAAACCTCAATGAACAAAGATATTGATTATAAAATTCTATTACAGGCAATCAGAATTATGGAAAAAAAGCATCCGATTTGTAGGTGGCGACAAATAAGAGCTAAAGATAATAAACATTATATTCTGATAGAGGGATTCTATTGGTTATCTTTTGTATATTTTCAGCATTCTCAAAAGCAAATTGATGCTGATATAGACTTCTTTAAATTAAGAATTAGTCAATATCAAAAATTATTAAATATTAAATCAAAGAATTTTTGGCTACGAGAATATAAATTAGTAGAATTAATAGATTACTTTGATAGAAGTGAGATAACTATCAAAAAAGCTATTTCTAAAATGATAAAATATAACAAAGATTATATGTTTATCAGAGAAAATAAATATTTTGTTACTAACGAAGGAATTGAGTGGTTATGTAAAAATATTTTTAAGCAAAAATATTTGGAAATACTAGAAAAGTATAAAATGGAATTAACTGAATTATATATTAAAGCTGGTTATCCTTATGATCTTTTTGATTAAAATCCTAGAGATGGGCTGACAATCAGGCTTAAATACGCTATAACGGTTTTGATAATTAATTATCTATTTGTGTATATACACTTTATTTCTCTAGAAATGAGGTGGTTCTTATGCTAGATGAAGATTATGCAAATATTGTTCATACTTTATTAGATTTTGCTAAAAGGAATATACTGGATTTTAAACAAAAGGATAATTTCTTCAAAGTAGTGATGAGTTTAAAAGAAAAAACTCAAAAACAAAAAGAACGATTTATAATGTTTTACAATTTAGATAAAAATAATAATGAAGAATATACTTTATCAAAACTAGCAAAATATAACAATTGTACATCATCAGCTGTCAAATTTTCTATTACATCTGTAGCAAGTAAATTAGCTAATTTAAAAGATGATAGAAAATACATTTTAGTACAAATTTATGAGCAGTGTATTGCAAAACAAAACAATTAATTATTTATAAGAAGCATTGGATCCATGCTTCTTTTTTTATGGAGGGGTTTATGAAAAATGTTAAAAGGAATAAAAGGATTATGGTTTGGGTTTCAGAAGATGAAAAAAATCTTTTAGAAGCTAAAGCAAAATTTTATGGATATAAAACTTTTGCAGCATATATCAGAGATGCAGCAGTTTTTGAAAAAATAACTCATATTGATATTGATGGAAAGAAAGAGATATATGATGCTTATTCAGAAAATACAAAAGAGTTAAAAAAGATTATAAAAGAACTTAGACATACTCTAAAATATGCAACACAAATTAATGAAATGGATATTAGTAGCATAAAAACAATTCTATTTAATATTATTCGTAATCAAAAGGAATCATTAAAATTAATTGCTAAGAAGTTAAACTATAATGAATGGCAAGAAATAAACCATTCAAGAAATATTGGAGGGAAATAAAAATGCCATATACCAAAAGAAGTGCCCATTATGGTTCACCCAAGCAACTGATAGAATACATTTTAGATGAAAAAAACATTGGAGAAAAAGTTGCTGTTGCATCTTCACTTAATTGCAATGTGGATACAGCATTATATGAAATGTTAGATGTTCAAAAGAAATACGAAATGCAAGGAAATCGTGTAGCATATCATATAATTCAAAGTTTTGCACTCACAGATAAAATAACTCCAGAACAAGCAAATGAAATTGCAAGAAAATTGTGTAAAGAATTATACCCTGACTTTCAATGTGTGATTGCAACCCATTGTGATAGAGGTCATCTTCATAATCATATTTGTTTAAATGCTATTAATATGAATGGAAAAAAACTTGAAGATAGACTTGCCAATTATAAAGAAGGATTGTATGGTTTAAGTGAAATAAGCGATAAAATTTCAAGTGAATATGGATGTTATATTATGCCCAAAAGAATTTTCAGCAAAGTTAAAGATAAAAATTATTATTATCAATATAAAAAACAGACATATAAAGAAAAAATAAAATCAACTATTAATGATTTATTACCTAAGTGCAATACTCTAGATGAATTATTGGATGAATTATCAATTCTTGGCTATGAAGTAAAAAGAGGAAAACATATAGCAGTTAAAATTACAGGCATGGAAAGATTTATGCGAATTGACACAATTAGCAATGAATTTTCTACTGATAATTTATATAATTATTTTAAAAATATAAATAACCTAAAAATATTAGGCTTAAAAACTACAGAAAATGAATTTAATTCTAAAATCTATTATAAGGCTTTAGAATCAAAAGAAGCTATTGAAAAAAGTCAATTATCTACAGAAAATAAAATTTATACAGAATATCAGAAAACTAAATATCAGGAAGTCAAAAGATATTACCAATTAAAACAACAATTAGAATATTTAGATAAATATAACATTAGAAGTTTCAATGATGTCGATTGTGAGATTCAATCAATGCGAAACCAAATAAAATCTAGAAATATTGCTTTAAAAAAATTCAAAACATCAGTACAAAAAATAATAGAAAATACTGAAAAGGCTCATGATTTTATCAATTTATATGAACTGTATGAAAATGCCATGTACTTTAAGGAACAAGATTCCGATTATATATTGCCCAAAGAAGTTGAAATATTCCTAAATATAAAAAAAGAATTAGGTTTTAATTCCGTAGATGATGCAAAACTATATATAAAAAAAACTTGTGATGAAAGAATAAAATTGAATCAACTAAAAAAGGAAATCTTAGATATGCAAAGAGAATTAAACCATCTAGATACAATCAAAGAAGAAAAATTATCTAATAGCAACTTGTTTATTCATAATATCAAATTTGGTTCAAATAGAATAGAATACTCTTTATCCGATGATGATAATTTTTGTATTAACTTACCATATACTAAAGAAAAAATACATATTCCCAAAAAATATGTTGCCTATAATGAAAAAAATAAATTTTACACTTTATATTTAGTAGATGACAAAGAGTATGAATTATTTAATGAAAAAAATGAAAAAATGAAAAATATTAAAGGTATAGAACTAGAAAAGTATGTTCTAGAAAAGAAAAAAGAAATAGATAGCTTATATGCTTCTATAAATATAGCTTAAAAGACCTCAGGTTGCCCCCAGAGGTCTTTTTTTAATGCAATGGAGGAATTATATATATGTTAAAATTATTTAGTTTATTTGCAGGTATTCGGAGCATTTGAAAAAGCACTTGCAAGACTTAAAATACCATTTGAAATAGTTGGATTTTCTGAAATAGATAAATTTGCAGTTAAAAGTTATTGTGCAATTCATAATGTTCCAGAATCCAAGAATTATGGTGATGTAAAAAAAATAGATGCAACTACATTGCCTGACTTTGACCTGTTGACCTGGGGATTCCCTTGTCAAGATATATCGATTGCTCGGAAAAATGCAAGGAATAAAAGAAGGTGAAACCAGAAGTGGTTTATACTATGAGGGTTATAGAATTCTAAAGGAAAAAAGACCTTCCTACAGTATTATAGAAAATGTTAAAAATCTTACAAGTAAAAGATTCAAACAACAATTTGAATCTATATTAAACGATCTTTCCGAATTAGGATATACAAATTATTGGAAGGTATTAAATGCAAAAAATTTCGGAATTCCTCAGAACCGAGAACGTGTATTTATTGTTTCTGTTCGCAATGATATTGCTCAAAACAACTTTTGTTTTCCACAAGAAATCCCCTTATTGAGGAAACTAAAAGACTTGTTAGAAGATAACGTTGATGAAAAATATTACTTATCTGAAAATGCAATTGGACGATTGATAAAAAAGAATAATAGATTAATAAGAAATTTAGAAAATCCAGATGTTAGCTCTTGCATAATAGCTGGATATTATAAAGTTGATGGAAGAAATAATCAATACATAAGTGATAATAATGTGCAGAGAATCATAGGTATTTATGATAGCGAAAATAAAACGCATCAAGCTGGAAGTATTTATAATCCTATTGGAATATCTCCAACACTTACAACTATGTCTAGTGGAGGAAATAAACAACCATTTATTTTAGTACATGAAGGTACAAAAAAAGGATATACAGAAGCAAGAGAGGGTGATTCAATTAATATTGCATATCCAAATAATATTTCAAAACGAGGTAGAGTTGGGAAAAATGTTTCACAAACTATTTTAACTTCGCCTAATATTGCTGTACTAGAAAACAATAAAGAATTTTCTCAACCTAAAGTTCAGGACAGAATATATGATTCAAACGGAATTTATCCTACAGTAATTGCAAGTGGATTTAAACCTAAAATTGCAGAAAGAAAAATGTTTAATTCTTTTAATAATAAAATGATAACTGACATTGCACCAACTCAAACTTGTTCATGTGGAAATGTAACATCAACAGCAGCAATTCTTGTTTCTGAGGATTTTAAAACATATATGAGAATAAGAAAACTGACTCCTTTAGAATGTTGGCGACTAATGGGATTTGATGATAAAGATTTTTATAAAGCTAAATCTGTAGGTATTTCTGATACTCAGTTATATAAACAAGCTCGGTAATAGTATTGTTGTTAATGTATTAGAATGTATCTTAAATGAGCTATTGATATATGAAAACATAAAAAAATGTGCATAAAATATTAAGGGTATTTCTAAGATTTATATAGAAAATACCCTTGTTTTTATTAAAATACCCTTGAAAAAATATAAATAAAAAGCACTTGCATAAACTTGCAAATGCTTGGTATTATTGGTTGCGGGGGGAGGACTCGAACCTCCGACCTTTGGGTTATGAGCCCAACGAGCTGCCAACTGCTCCACCCCGCGGTGTTAAACTTCATTTATTATAATACAAAAACCTCGTTTTGTCAACTGAATCCAATAAATTTGAATAAGTTTTTTGAACAATTAGCGAAAGGATATACTTTCTATATAAGTATATGATACTCTACTTAAAATATTCCATTATTTTTAATGACTATAAATAAATTGGTTGTCTATTTTTTCAAATATTTCTAATAATCTATTATAATCTTCTTGACTTACATCTTTTTCTGATAGCGACTTCATATATGCCTTTTCTTCTTCTTCATCGTATTTTTTACTATAATACAGATTTAAAAAAAATTTAATAACATCATATTCACTTTCAGTATATTTTTTATCTTCAACAGTAATATTCAACTTTTCTAAAACTTTAAAATCATTCTTGTTGAAAAAATCATATATATAAATAGTTCTAGAATTATAATATTTTTCTTGCCATTTTTCATAATCAATCATTATTAATATTCTCCTTTTCTATATTCTCAACTTTTATTAATTTAACTGCATTTTCTATTTCCTCAATTAAGCAATTCCATTCAAAAGGTTTCTTCAAATAAGCTATTACATTTGAAGGCATAACATAATTATTTTTATACATTATTTCTTCTTTTGGACTAGCTGTAATTAAAATAAATTTTTCTTTTCTTCCATCTTTTTCTGCTTGTAATAATATATCAAGTCCTGATATAGATTCACCTTTTCTCATTAAATCAGAAATTATTATATCTATGTTTTCTTTTTGCATTACCTCTAATTGTTCCTCTGAACTTGAAAGGGTTTTATAAATGTTAAAATCACTTTTTTCTTCAATAAATTCTTTCATAAATTTAGCAAGACTTTTATTATCGTCTGCAATTACTATTTTTAAACTTTTTTTCATAAATATTTTTTCCTTTCTCAATTTTTATAATCTGGGCTTATTAAATGGTTCTCTTTTCTATATTAAAATACTGTAGAAAAGGAGTATTAATATGGGGTATATTAGAAAATTAAATGATTCTGTAAACATTATAGGCACAAATTTAAGGAAATACAGAATACAAAATAATTATTCTCAAGAGGATTTGTGTAAAAAACTAGCATTATTAGGGTTGACAATGTTTCAACCAGATATTTATGAAATCGAGAACAATAAACGCTTAGTGAAAGATTTTGAATTAAAGGCCTTCTGTATGGCTTTGAATATCTCAGCAGATGATTTGCTAAGGGATACAGAAAAATTTTTTGATTAAGCACTAATTTAATATTAGTGTTTTTTATTTCTTGAATATATATGCTGGGTTTATTACATTCGGTAAAAAAAATATTTTATTATATTAATTTTATCTTATTAAACTATTCTATCTCCTGAATCTATATATTTTAATTTATAATAGTATATAATTATATTTTACAATATTTTCAAGTGGTAATCAACATGCATAAGTCAAAAAGATGCCTGAAAGTATTGCTAAATAAGGGGATTATTTTTTGTCGACAAAATGCGACTATTTACAAGAATACTTGTAAATAATAAATAAAAAGGATTGGTAATAGCCAATCCTTTTTTGTAGTGGGGTGAAGTACGGGGTTTGAACCCGCGACCTCTGGAGTCACAATCCAGCACTCTAACCAACTGAGCTAACTTCACCAAACAGACTACAACCTATATTACATATTTGTAATATACAAGTATACTATCATATTGTATGTGTTTTGTCAACACTTTTTTTAAAAAAACTAGGTAAACTTGTAAAAAAGTTATGAATATAATCATATTCATAACTTTTTTACACTAATATTGATGTTATTTTTGCTTCTTCAAACATTCAATTTCTTTCCTTTGCCTTTCAATTTCTTTATAGAAAGATTCTATATGAAATATCAAGGGTTCAATTTGACTTTTAGCTGAATAGAAAAGGTTTTCATATCTTGGATACTTATATCGACATTCTTTAAAGAATGGCAAATAATAAGTTTTGGTTTCCATTGCTTTTCTATACCGAGCTTCAAAGGTCTTCTCTTCTAATGTCATCATGTTGTGCATTCGATCGCTTGTTTTTATTGCAGAAGCATTCATATCAGAAGATATTTCAGATAAGTATGCTATTAAGTTTGCAGGTTCCTTATAATCAACATTTGATTTTTTTGTTACCAGCATAACCAATCTTGCAACATTAGGATTAAACATCTTAGCGATGGTAATTTCTCTATATCCTTCAACATCTTCGATAATATCATGTAATAATGCAGCACATATTACATCTTCATCTTTTATTCCGAAGGATATTAGATTGTTAGCAACGTCGATGCAGTGATTATAATAATCAGTGCCATTATCACGTTTGAATCCTTTTTCGATGCACATTTCTTCTTTGACTAAATCCAACGCTTGCATTGCCTTTGAATTTATACCATAGAGAATAGTTAGCCTCCGTTCCAAAAACTGACTAGGACTTTGATTAAAGAATGTCATCATAGTTGTAAACTCCTTTCATTAGTGTTTTTTTATATAAACCCTTATTAGGGGATTTAACAATGTTTTAGTAAAAAGGAAGAGGAGAGTCCTCCTCTTCCCAATGAACATTCCATAAATGCTATTCACTTTTTTTCTTACTTTCAAATTTGCAGTAACCGATGATGGTATTTATAATAAGGTATCCTTCACATATAATTGAGAACCAAGATTTAAACGGTATCGCATATATGATGTAGCACATGCTTATTACAATGTTACCAACACGAGTAACTTTCGTACTACTTGCCCAGTAGGAATAAATACCAACAAGTGTTAATACACAAGGTAAAATATCTACAGGACTTTTGTAGAAAATGATTGTCAGTACAATTGCAATAACTCCAAAGACTGCCAAAATCCATTTAGGATTTGCTTTACTCTTTTTTTCGTTATAGATAAAAAGAGCATTCCGAAGTAATGCAATTATACTTGCAATGATTCCCATTACTCCCCCAAGGAGAGTAAACTGAATAACCATCAGAGCTTGGTAGATACAGCTAAAAGCTAATATCTCCATTCTGTTCTTTTTCCGTAAACCTATTCCAAGAAGGATATAAGCTACAACGATGATTGCTTGAGCAATCCAATACTTTGTGTCCATAAAATAGTTCCTCCTTTAATAACTTTGAAATAGAATAGGAATGTTCATTATACAAAGTTGCTTGTATATTACCATTTTAACACAAAAAAAATAAAAATACAAGTATACTTGTATTTTTATTTTTTTGTGTAATCACTATTTATACTAAAACGCTCGAATATTTAATTTTAATCACAAGTAAACTATTAAAATACATTGACTTTCTATATCAGTTATGATATAACTATATCGTAAATTTATGGTAGGTTTAGCTCAGTTGGTTAGAGCGCTAGTTTGTGGCACTAGAGGTCGTGGGTTCGAATCCCATATCCTACCCCATAAAAAAAATTGATTCTATTGAATCAATTTTTTGTTTCTAATTCTATTATTTTATTAGATATTTCATTAGCAAACTTTATATCATGAGTTACAATTAATATTGCTTTTCCTGAATCTGCTAATTCTTTTATAATTTTAAATATCTGTTTTACTAATTTTGGATCTAAAGCACTTGTTGGTTCATCAAAACATATAACTTTAGGGTTTGTTGCTAATGTTCTTGCTATAGCTAGTCTTTGCTTTTCTCCACCAGACAATTGATATGGATAAGCATCACACCTTTTTAACAGGCTCATCTGACTTAATAATTCTCTAGCTTTTATTTCAGCTTCTTGCTTGTTAACGTTTAATACCCTTGTTAATGGCAATGTTACATTTTTTAATACTGAGTAGTTTGGAAATAAGTTGTAATCTTGAAATACCATTCCAACATCTAATCTAGCTTGCTTTAAATTCTTTTTAGAAATAGCATTATTATTTATTATTATTTCGCCTGAATCTATCATTTCCAAAGCATTTATACATCTTAATAGAGTTGACTTTCCTGCTCCTGAATCTCCTATTATAGAAACTATTTCTCCTTGACTCACATCTAATGAAAAGTCCTTTAAAATAGTTCTATTATTAAAACTTTTACTTATATTTTTTATTTCTAATACTTTCATTTTTCCCTACCTATAATATTCTAGTTTCTTTTCAATATAATTGAAAATTGCTGTTAGCACTACACTTATTATCAAATATACCATACCTGCTACGCATAATGGCAAAATAGAAGATTTAAAATTTGCCTGTTTTTGTGCTAATGAGAACAATTCAGTTACTCCAATAATTTGAGCTAAAGATGTATCTCTTACAAGTGTTATTACTTCATTTGAAATTGATGGTAATATAATTTTAATTGTCTGAGGTAATATAATTATAAAAAATGTTTGAATTTTATTAAATCCAAGTGTAAAAGCTGCTTCCCATTGCCCTTTTGATATACTTTCAATGCCACCTCTAAAAATTTCTCCAAAATAAGCTGCATAATTCAAAGAGAATGCTATTATAATAGCAACAAATCGATCATACGATAATCTAAATAAATAATATGGAGCAAAATATATACAAATTATTTGTAATAATAATGGAGTGCCCCTCATAACTAAAATATATAATTTAGTTATGAGAGAAACAATTTTATTCTTTGACATACTTAAACAAGCAACTATTATCCCCAATGGTATTGAAAAAAGCAGTGTTAAGATAAATATTTTTAACGATACTTGTAATCCTGATAACAATATACTCATTAATTTGCTTAAATAATTCCAATCCATTTTTATCTCCTTATTTTGATTTAATTATTGTATTGTCTTTTCCAAACCATTTTGTAGATATTTCACCTAATGATCCATCTTTTTTCATTTCTGCTAAAATATCATTTACTTTTTCGCATAATTCTGTATCATTTTTTCTGAAACCTATTGCATATTCTTCTTCTTCTAATACATCGCTTAATACTCTATAATCTTTATTATTTGAAGTTATATAGTAATTAGCAACAACATCATCTATAAATACTGCATCTGTTTGATTTATTTCCATATCCATAAATGCAGTTATATTTTCTGAATAAGTTACAACTTGTGATAAATCTTTAGAAATCTCTGCACCTTGTAATATTTCTTCTGCTGTTGAACCGGCTTGAACACCAACTTTTTTTCCTTTTAAATCATTAATTGAATTTATATTACTATCTTTTTTTACTACAAATGTCATATTATTTTTTAAATATGGGTTTGATAAACACATAGCTTCTTTTCTATCATTGTTTATAGACATACCATTCCAGATGCAATCAATATTATAAGAATTTAATTCTTGTTCTTTTGCAGTCCATGAAATAGGTTGAACAACTAATTCTACATTTAATCTCTTGCAAACTTCCCTTGCAACATCAATGTCAAAACCAACTATTTCATTATTTTCATTTCTAAATCCCATTGGTGGGAAACTATCATCTAGTCCTAATATAAATGTTTTCTTACTTAAAACTTTTTGTAAAGAATCTCCTTTTTCTTTTGTTTGAGTTTTTATTCCTATAAAAACTCCTGCGATTATGATAGCAATGACTATAATTGCTATAATTATTTTCTTATTCATAAAAATCCTCCTTCTAAAGTAGCAAGAGAGAACTACTTTAATACAATAAATACTTTCTATAAACTGGCCAGTTTATTTTTACATCAAAAAAACCTTACGGTGCTCTACCGTAAGGTTTCCTTTTCGGCACAAGCACCATAAGCTTGTGCCATATATGACACAAGCTAGTTTTTATGATGCTCATTATTAATTATTATATTTGTTATTTTAGCTTTCATAATAATTCCTCTCTTCCAATATGCAATCAATATTACCACAATTGAAATAAACTGTCAATATATTTTATGAAAAAAATTCAAAATGTTTTCAAAATCTTTTGACATACAGAATAAAAAATTATATAATATATAAATAAAGGAGAAAGAACAATGAATTATTTAAAAATCATTAAATTAAATAATTGGTGGAATGTATGGGAAAAAAATCACCCATACAGAATTGTTGTGTCTTAGAAAACGCATAATATAAAGATGTATGTTAATAAGCGCATGTATGAGTGATTGAAACTTATATATGTGCTTTTTTGCATGAGAAAATTGGAGGAGGTGGTGCATATATGGATGTTGATTGGAAATGGAGAAAATCAGAAAATAATTTAAAGAAAGAGGGAATTTATTATGAACTATGGAAATTTTGGTGGACAATATGTGCCACAAGAATTAAAAGAAAAGTTAAATGAAATTGAAGAGGAGTTTAAGAAAGCAAAAAACGATGACAATTTTAAAAAGGAATATTTATATTATTTAAACCAATATGTAGGAAGACCTAGTCCGTTATATTTTGCAAAAAATTTAAGCGATTATTCCAAAGGTGCAAAAATATATTTAAAGAGAGAGGACCTAAATCATACTGGATCTCATAAAATAAATAACGCTTTAGGGCAAATACTTTTAGCAAAGAGAATGAACAAAACACATATTATTGCAGAAACTGGTGCAGGTTCACATGGAACAGCTGTAGCAACAGTATGTAGCTTATTTAATATGAAGTGCAGTATATTTATGGGCAAAGAAGATATAAAAAGACAAATGCCAAATGTTGAAAGAATGAAGATATTAGGAGCAGAAGTTATAGAGGTAAAAGAAGGAAAAGGAACATTAAAGGAAGCTGTAGATGCAGCATTTAATTATTTGTTAAAAAATCAAGATGTATTTTATTTAGTTGGTTCATGCGTTGGACCTAGTCCATATCCAGAAATGGTTAAATATTTTCAAAAAATTATAGGAGAAGAGGCTAAAGAACAAATATTAAATCAAGAAGGAAAACTTCCCAAAGCTATAATAGCTTGTATTGGTGGAGGTAGCAATAGCATAGGATTGTTTACTGATTTTATAAAAGAAAAAAATGTTGATATATATGGGATAGAAGCAGCAGGAAAAGGTCTTAATACAAATCAACACGCTTCGGCTATTTATAATAATAAAATTGGTGTGCTACATGGAATGAAAACATATATTATGCAAGATGAAAATGGAAATATAATGGAAGCATATTCTATTTCAGCAGGACTAGATTATCCAGGAATAGGACCAGAACATGCTTATTTAAAATCAATTGAAAGAGTAAAGTATGACAGCATAACAGATAAAGAAGCTATAGAAAGTTTTAAGCTATTGTGCAGATTAGAGGGAATTATACCAGCATTAGAAAGTAGCCATGCAATAGCTTATGCTATTAAAATCGCTAAAAATTATTCAAAAGATGATTCTATTATTGTCAATCTATCTGGTAGAGGAGATAAAGATTTAAAAACTATTTTAGGTTAGAATAATTCTTTTATAGGTAGCTTTAGAATTTTCTAAAACTACCTTTTAAATTATTAACAAATACATGTTAGATAAAGTTAATTTATTTTATTTATTATCACTTATTTTTATGCTTTTATAATTTACACCTTTCTCATCTAAATTAATATAGTAGTAATACATATCAATACACTGTAAATCACCATCCCATACTTCTTCTGAATAATTATCAGTAAAGAAATTTTTTATAGTTTTATAATATTTATCAAATCCACACTTTACATAGAATGGTATGTTATTTTCTGTTGTACCTACAATCATTTTTTTATACTTATTTTTATATAACTGTATTACATATTGGATTAATTTTTTACCATATCCTTTTCCCCTTGATAATTTTACAGTTGCAATATTTTTCAGTTCACATATATTATCATTAACTTTAGTAATTATCACTTCTGCTAATATTTCACCTTCTTCAAATAGTCCATACATATCAGAATCATCTATATATTTTTCTACTATTTCTTTATCTGGATCAGCTTCTAATACTAAATCTATGTATTTTTCCTTTTCAAAGATTTGCTTTATTTCCAACATATAAATCCTCCTATTGAATATCATTAATTTTTATAATATTATACTATTTTTTTGTGTAATAATCTAGTTATCTTATTATTTTATAAAAACAAGGTAGTTTTAGAATTCTCCAAAACTACCTTTTAAGTTGTCATCCAATACCTGTTAGATAGGGTAAAGGATTTGAACAGATTATTTGGACAGCTTCTTCTCCATGAAGATTCTTGCGTCCTTTGCGACTGTTCCATCAGTTCTTCTTCTCTCCACTTCTTCAATGATGTCAAAGAGCTGTACAAAACCACATCTCTTTGCAATGCCATAGGACATCGAGTTTTCCTCGTTGGTTCTAAGATAAATGTAATCATATCCCAGAACCTCCAAATGTCGAATTGCATGCTCGAACAGATGGGTTCCTATGCCCTGATTTCTGTACTCAAACCGAGTAGCGACATCAGAGAGATACATCACCTTAGCATCACTAGGATACTTTACGGGATGTTTGCCGGGTTCATAAGGTTTCATAGTGAGAATACCAGCGCATTCTCCATCATCGGCATAATATCCGAAGATAATGCCACCATGCTGGAAAGACTCATATTCTTCCCTAACCTCATCATCCGACCAGCTCTCGAAGAACGGGAAGGATTCAAATACCTTGAATACTTTTGCAAAGTCCTCGAGGCCTACGCAGTTCCGAATTGTGCCGTTTTGCAGTTTTTTCATGATAATCTGCCCTTTCTTAATTTATTAAATGCTATTCAGCATTTGCTATATTATATCACACATTTTGCTGTTTTACAAGTATACTTGTAAATAAAAAGCAATAAAATATAGTAAAATATTCAATATAATATAGTATACTTGTACAAAATTGATTGACATAAATCAATAAAAATGGTACAATATATATATGCACAGGTGTTGCATAATGTAAAAAATTTCTATTTTTTACAGCTAACAATCATTTATTAACTGAAAGGAGATTTTCAAGATGAAAGTTCAACCCAAAACACTCACAGGTTTTATGGAACTACTCCCTAACGAGCAGGTACTGTTTAACCAAATGAAGGCAAGCATCCAAAAGTCTTACGAGAAGTTTGGATTTTTGCCGTTAGACACCCCCGTTATCGAAATGTCGGAGGTTTTACTTGCAAAAGCTGGAGGTGAAACAGAAAAGCAAATTTATCGCTTTAACAAGGGCGATAGTGATTTGGCTCTTCGCTTCGATCTGACAGTTCCGTTGGCAAAGTATGTTGCAGAATACTACAACGATTTGCCGTTCCCTTTTAGACGTTACCAGATAGGTAAAGTCTATAGAGGTGAAAAACCTCAGAGAGGTAGATTCAGAGAATTCTACCAATGCGACATTGACATCATTGGAGATGGTGAATTACCTATTATCACAGATGCTGAGATTCCTTCTGTAATCTATACTACATTTCAGGATCTTGGATTTGAGGATTTCACTATCTGCATCAATAACAGAAAAATCCTTAATGGACTTTTTGATTCCCTTGACTTGAACGAGCTGTCTGTTGATATTATGAGAATCATCGACAAAATCGACAAGGTTGGGAAGGACGCTGTTATTGGAGAGATTATTACTCTTGGAGTAACACAAGAAGCAGCAGATACCATCATTGATTTTATTTCAATAGATGGCACTACTGACGAAAAGATTGATGCTTTACAAAAGTTGTCAATCGACAATGAAACGTTTACTACAGGAGTAAAAGAACTTATCGAGGTAGTAAATGGTATTCGTTCCTTTGGTGTACCAGATAATTTCTTCACGATTGATCTTAAAATCGCACGTGGTTTGGATTACTATACAGGTACTGTATATGAAACATTCCTTAACGGTTATAGGAAAATCGGAAGTGTATGCTCTGGTGGACGTTACGAAAACCTTGCCGAATTCTACACTGACAAGAAATTGCCGGGTGTTGGAATTTCCATCGGACTCACAAGACTTTTTTACCAGTTGAATGAGAGAAACATGGTAACGGCAAAGAAAAAATCCATTTCTGATGTTTTGGTCTTTTCTTTGGATGATGACATTAGCGCGTGCTTGTCCGTAGCTACTTACCTTAGAAAATTCGGTATTAATACCGAAGTCTATATGGACAATAAAAAGGTAAAAGCTAAGATGAAGTATGCAAATAAGTTGAACATCCCTTATGTTATTATCATAGGTGAAGAAGAAAGAAAAACCGGGAAATATTCTTTGAAGAATTTGAGTACTGGTGAACAGGTTGCTCTTTCCCTTGAGGAAATCGCCAAAATTATCGCATAAGTTGTTAGTCAACTACGTGGGGAGAATACTTAACTTAGTGTTCTCCCTCACCTTTTTTAATACTTAGGAGGGCTTAGTATGAAAATTGCTATGGTTTTACTTGATGATTTTGACAACAATGTACTTGGACGGTCATTTGACAAAATTGTAGTTCGAAAAAATACTATCACCGTTTTTAACGATGGCAAGGTTGGATTATATAATTCATCCGACTTTTCGTTAATACTCGAATGTGTTTGGGACTCAATATTAGAGAGTACATTTGGAGTAGTGGCATTAGCACAAACAAAGTCTGCTTTTTATTCCTATACAGGACAATGTATATTGAAATGTGAGTGGGATAAAATCAAGGTTACAAATGAAGGATTAATTGTTTTTAATGATGGAAAACAAGGATTTTATTCCTTCGATGGTAAATGTATTTTTGATTGTGCTTATAAGCGTGTTGAATCATACGCTAGTGCTATTCTTGCATTTAAGGATAAAAAAAGATATGTTTACAATATTAAGAAAGGTAAATTTGAGTAAAGAAAAAGGGGATTTGTTCAAAAATCCCCTTTTTCTTGTTTTAAAAATTTCTTTTAATAATATCAAGCAACTGACTAATTTCAAGACTGTCAGAACTAGGCACTTCTATTATTTTCTTCTCTGTTTTACTACTTATAGACAAATAATTTTTTACAGCTTTTCTTGTTAAGAAAAATACATTGTTACCAACAACATTTTTTATCATAAATAGTGGAGGCACAGCAATATCTGTTGATCTAACTTCTTGCTGTTTTAACTCTTTAGATAAGTTACGCAAGAATTCCTCATCATTTTCTGCTATTTGCATCTTCTCCTTTGCTATAAGGTATCTCTCAATGTAATTTAATGTTTTGGTATCATAGTATACATCTATATCTTCTGCATTAGAAATTTTAGTTAAAGATTCCAATAGTTCTTTCTCATTACTTAATACATTCATATTATATGAACTTAGAATTTTATTAGCACGATTTCTTATTTCTTCAATCTCATTTTCCATATATACTTATCTCCCTTATTAAGTTTTCCATAATAATATCATACATGTTTGCTTTTTACAAGTATACTTGCAAAAAAATAATGTAATCCACATATTTTGCTAATTTATGGCGATAATATTTACATATTTACTTGCTTTAAAAGTATTCTAGCAAATAGTAAAATTGAATATAAATAAGGATATAAGGTGTATATTATGAATAATGTAGATAATGAAAAGAAGAATATTATAGCGCAAACTATTGGAAAAAAAATTTATAATTTGAGAAATGCCAAAAAGTATTCTCGTGAATTTTTAGCAGAAAAAGTAAATTTATCAGCAAATTATATATATGAAATAGAAAATCGGAAACTATATGTTGGGATGTATTCCTATTATTGATATTTGCAATGCTTTAGAAATAACTCCTACAGAATTACTATCCGATTTTATAGTATTGCCTAAAAATATATTAAAAGAAACTCTTTCAACCGAATTAGATAAACTTTCTGAAAGAGATTGTAAAATAATATTAACAATGATAAAAATGATGCAATAAGAAATAAGAGGATTCAATAGAGAATCCTCTTATTATTTACAGTTTAATAAATATTGAATTATGTGTTGATTTATAAGCAAAAATATGCTTAGGCATATTTCCTTTTTTTATTTTTTTTTCTTTGAAAGTTTTTTACAACTTTCAATTATATTTGAAAGTTCGAACAATTCTTTTTCATTAAAATCATATAATGAATTTTGTATCTTTGAAATTAGTATTTCTTTATTTTTCGTAGTATTATTAGACGTTTTTATTATTTGATCTAAGGAATGACCAGACATTTTTGATATTTTTTCAAATATTTCTATATTGGTAACTTTTCTTTCAGCATTTTCTAGTCTATTCAAAGTATGTAGACTAATACCTAATTCTTCTGCAAATTCTTCTTTGCTTTTCTTTAATTCTGATTCCCTAATCTTTCTGATATATTCGCCTGTTAATAAATAGTCCATTACATTTTCCCCCAAATTTATTTTACAATTTATAGTCTTAAAATCCCATTGCAAAAATGGTGTTAATTTGTTTCCAATATTGGAAAATAAAATGTGAGAACCTATTATTATTGAGCAACTTGCTTTTTTCGACTTTTTTTGTCGTTTATTACATTCCTAATATTTACAGTATTCGACATTTTTTTTATGAATATATTTATATAATTTGTTTGAAATTTGTCTGTTGATTTTGTTGTAAAGTGAGCGAAAGAGAAATATCAAAATAACTTATGATAATTGATCTTTATACTTTATAAATTCAACAGACAATTTTTTTGTAAAGGGGGGATTGAAATATAATTTAATATAGGACTTTACTTTCAAATTTCAATGGACAAGTTCCGAATTTTGAAATTTGGAGGTAAATATGAAAGATTATTTAAAATATCCTCTTTCACAAGAAGAAAGAGATTTAATTACTTCAATTATCTGGATTACAGCTAAAAGCTACAAACAAAGATTGTATAAAAGAAGTCGACATCAATTAATACAATTTGATGATGTGGATATTCCTGTTGAGGATGAATATGATTTTTTTAGTCTAAAAACAAGGGGGGACTTTGACTTTGCAAAACCTATTGCAATGGTTGATAAAGTCAGAATTGTTGAATATGTGGATAGCATATTGTTGGAATTATCGTTGTATGAATTTAAGGAAGCATTAACTTTTGATGAAAAGTTAGTGCTTCTTTTGTATTCTTTCCAAAAAAATACACAAGAAAAAATTGCATTTCTCTTGTCTGTTACAGACAGAACTATACGCAACAGACTTAGGTCAATAGAAACTAAAAAAAGAGATTTTATTTTAGGAGGATTAAAAAATGTTTAATAATTTTTCGTTAAATAATAATGAGATAGAAAAAATATTATTAGATTTTGATAAGGAAATAAAAAAAGCATCTAAAGTATCGGGAAAGATAGATGAGGATTGTGTTCAGACAATCCGAATAGCAATTTACAAAAAACTTTCGATGAACAGACAAAAGAAATTTTAAAAAATTTTTAAAAATTTTTCCGGTTTTTTGATTGTTCGTGCCATTTACCTAGTAGAAGAATAAATTTTCACTTTTAAGAAAGTGAGGTAAATGGTATGGAACAAAATAATGATTTTTATTTTAAAGTTGCAGCTGAACACAAACTTCCTCCTTGAACTTTATAAAAAAATAAATTTTAGGAGTGAAAAACTATGATTAGAATTTTAATTGAATTAATAATGTTTGGCTGTACTATTTTTACAATAATACATATTATAAAAACATTAAAGAGTAAAAAAAAGACTAAACGAAACAAAACACCAAAGTTATCAGAATTAAAAGGAAAAGAATTTACAAAATATATAGATGATTTAACAAAAGATTTACATTAGTATTATTGTGTCTAAAAATAGGGATACAGAAAGTCAACCATTTTAATAGAAAGGGTTGATATGAATAATAAATCAAAAATCATTATATTGTACTATGAAGAAAAACTAAACATTGTTGAAATTGCTAATAAATTGAATATAAGTAAACAGTATGTATCTAAAATAGTACGAAAAGATTATCGACATTCTCTAGAAAAAAAATGTAGAAAAGAGCAAACAGCTATTAAAAGAAAAGAACAACTAAGACTTAATAAAAAGACTTATATGGAAAAGAAAAAAGCTGACAACTCTTATGAACAGTTAATTTGGCAACACAATCAAGCTACTTCAGAACTTTCAAAGGGAAAAACTATCAATAATAGAGCTTTTAAAAAGTGGAATTCTTCGATTTATGGCTACTATGACAAAGCTAGAGAATACCGAGTAAAAGATGAGTTCAAAGATAAGGTTTCCTATGCAATACCAAAAAAGATTAAATGGTATTAAAAAAGAAAAGTTGGAGATAGAAACTATGAATGTTATAGATGAAAAGATTGGCTTAAATTTAAAAGAAGCTAGTAAAATGTTGGGAATAAATGAAAAACTCATGTCTGATCTTACAAAAATAAAAGGATTCCCATGTATAAAATTCAAAAGAAGAATTGTTATTAATAAGAATAAATTACAAAGCTGGTTTGATGCTAATAGTGGTAAATATTTTTAAATATTTACTACTTTTTTTGGTCGTGGGGCTGACTTTTTTCAAAAAGCACGTTATAATCAAGAAAACTTTATATTTGTTCTAAACAACTTGTTTTCTTGATTATAAGGAGGTAATTAATGAAAGAAAACAAGAAAAAAAATAGTATTGGAACAATTAGAAAAAGAGGAAATAGATATGAGGGTAGAGTTTATGTAATTGTAGATGGAAAATCTGTCCAAAAATCAGTATATGGAGATACAGAACGAGAAGTAAATGACAAAATGAGAGCTAAAAAAAGGTTGTATGAAGAAAAACAAAATAATGCACTACCAAGTGAAGTTAGTGTAGACATAACAGTTGAAAAATGGATTAAAATATGGGTTAGAGATTATAAAAAACTTAATATAGCACAAAGTACATTAAATGGATATATCTCCAAAATTAAGTCATACATAATACCATATTTTAAAGGAATGAAAGTCATTGATGTTGGAAAAAGAGATTTTCAATTAATGATAAATGGTCTTATTGAAAGAAAAAAACCGTTATCATATAAAACAAGAAAAGATACATTAGGAATTGGTAGAATGATTTTTCAATCGGCAATAGATGATGTTCCTTTAATAGAATATAATCCAGCTGTTGGAGTAAAACTTGGAAAAAAAGAACCACCTAAAGAAAAAGAAATAATGTCTATTGAAGAACAATTAGAGGTAATGCAAATACTTATGTCAGAATATAACGGAATTGCTTTTTTTGCTTTGTTTACACTTGGAGTTAGAGCAAGTGAATTAGCAGGACTTTTATGGAAAGATTTAGATGAAATTTGTGAAAACATAAAAATAGATAGAGGATTTCAAGTGTTAGATATTTATGATGATGATCTTAATAGAATTGGAATTGAAAGAAAATATACTGATTTAAAATCATACAATAGTCATAGAAAAATACCTGTTATTTCAATACTAAAAGAGGAATTATTAAAGTATAAAAGACAAATTATGGAGAACTTAAATATAACGGATGAATCCGAACTTGATAATGAAAGTATTTTTAGAACAAAACTAGGTAATATCAGTGCTGACTATTTAAGGCATAGGTTGAATAATGTACTTAGAAAATATAATTTAAGGAAGGTTACAGTTCACGAATTAAGACACACATTTGCAACACGATGCCTAGAAAGTGGTATTGATATGAAAACACTTCAAATGTTATTAGGACATGCTGATTATTCTACTACTGCTAATATATATGCCCACGTTTTAGCAGATAGAAAAAATATGGAATTGCTAAAATATAATAGATATATGGCAAATACATTTGAGCAAAAATTTAATGATATTTTAAATCTTGCTAAAGATAATATCAAAGATGAAACATTAAGAGAAAAAACAGTAGAAAGCATACAAAGTAAATTTGAAGAAATCAATGCTAATAAGCAGGAGAGAATGAAACAAAGGAGATATATAAGAAAACTTCGTTTAAAATGTACATCAGTAGTTTAATTGAATTTGATTTTTTTACAAAAATATGTTAATATAATAAAGTATAGTGTCGGAGAAGTCGGGGGAAATAAAAGATATTAACAAGGGTAAAAAACAAGGGTAACTTTGTATAAAACTCTTGAATATGTTGAAAAATGGTATGGTAGAGGCTCTTATATCGCAGGGCTCATAACCCGGAGGTCGTAAGTTCGAGTCTTACCCCCGCAACCAAGAACAGTAACGACTTCTGGCGATTTGCTAGAAGTCGTTTTTTATTTTAGGAGGAAAATTTTATGAATAGAAAACAAAAATTAATGAAGGAGATTAAATTCAGAAGCTTCGGCTGTGTAGCTATTACAACGAGATAATTGCTATAGGTTGTAATAGTTAAAAGTTATAGCAAATATATCTCGTTATGCTTAAGAAATAATAAGATAAGGAGATATAAAAAATGATAGAGATAGAATTAAATAATATAAAAAAGAATTTTGGTTTGAAAAATGTTCTAGATGGAGTAAGCTTTGAAGTGAAGACAGGAGAGAGAATTTCACTAATTGGAGAAAATGGATCTGGAAAGTCAACTATTTTAAAAATAATTAGTGGCGATGAAAAACAAGACTCTCGGAAATGTAAATATAAGAAAAGGTGCTACAATAGGGTACTTGAAGCAAATATATGAAAAAGAACAAGAAGATATAATAGTTGAAAATTACCTAAAAGAAAGCTTTAAAGAATTTACTCTCATGGAAAACAGGCTAAGAGAATTAGAAAACGAAATGGCAAATCCAAATCAAAATTTAGAGCGAGTTCTTCAAAAATATGGAAGATTGCAAGAAAAATATATTGCTTTAGGAGGATATGAATTAGAGGAAAAATTCAAAAAGATTTGTTCAGGATTTAAATTTGATGATGATTTCTTAAAGAAGGAATATAATACTTTAAGTGGAGGAGAAAAAACAATAGTAAATTTAGCTACTATTCTTTTGAAAAATCCTAATGTGTTGCTTTTAGATGAACCTACAAATCACTTAGATATAGAAATGCTTGAATGGCTAGAAAACTTCTTAATAGAGTATAAAGGTACAATACTTTTAATTTCACATGATAGATATTTCCTAGATAAAGTCGCAACTAAAACAGTGCTATTAGAAAACGGGCATACAAAAATCTATTTTGGAAATTATTCATATTTCATCGAGGAAGATGAGAGAAGAACATTAGCAGAGTTTGAACTATATAAAACTCAACAAAAGCAAATAGAAAAAATGAAAGAATCTATTAAAAAGTTAAGAGAATTTGGAAGACTTGCTGGAAACGAAATGTTCTTTAAAAGAGCAAAATCAATTGAAAAAAGATTAGAAAAAATCGAAGTTATAGAAAAGAGAGTAGATAAGAAACTTCCGATTACAATAAATTCTTGTAGCAAAACAGGAAAGGATATTTTAGTTATAAAGAACCTAAATAAAAGCTATGGAGATAATGTAATATTTAAAAACTTCAATATGGAAGTTTTTGGAGGAGAAAAAGTTCAATTAAAAGGCAAAAATGGCTCTGGAAAATCAACACTTATAAAAATAATTTTGGGCAAGGATAATGATTTTAGTGGAGAAATAAAAATAAATCCATCAGCAAAAATTGGATATATTCCTCAAGAAATAAAGTTTCAAAATGAATCTGATACAATATTAGATTACTTCTTAAATAATTTTGGCGGAAGTGAAACACAGGCAAGAACGTTCTTAGCAAAGTATATGTTCTATGGAGAGAATGTGTTTAAAAGGTTAAAAGAGTTGTCTGGGGGAGAAAGAGTAAGACTTTTAATTGCTGAGCTTGTGATTAAACAGACTAACTTTCTGATATTAGATGAGCCAACTAACCATTTGGATATTTCAACAAGAGAAATACTTGAAGATAATTTAAAAGCATATTCAGGAACTATACTCTTTGTTTCACATGATAGGTATTTTGCGAGAAAAATTGCAGAAAGAGCAATTGAGTTGTAAATAAAAAAGTCACTTTGATTAGTGACTTTTTTACTATTTAGATGTAGTTTAGTACTTCTTTGGGATATAGAATTTTCTTGCTTTCTTTGAATTCTTCAATATCTATCCATTTTGCTATAGTAGTATTGTTATCATCAACAACTTTGTATTCGTCTTTATAGTATTTATCTGGTATTTCAATGGAATAGAATAAAACTAATTCGTGTGCGCTTTTTCCTTCAAATGTAAAGATATTTTCGGATATTCCTAAGAATTCTTTTACTATAATTTCTATACTAATTTCTTCTAAAAATTCTCGCTTTAATGCATCTTCACTTTTTTCTAGGAATTCAATTCCACCACCTAAACATCTATAAAATGTTTTTTTGCTTATTTTATCAAAACCTTCTTGAACTAGTATTTTGTTATTTTTAATGGCTAACCCTAGAACGATTGGCCTGATTTCTTTGTATTTGTTCATTGTATACACGCCCTTTCTTGGATAGTAGGTATTATATCATAGAGGGGGGAATGTGCAATAGAAAAACAAATAAATTTTAATACTAATTGGTATTATAAAATTGCCTACTGGTAAATTTTATGATAGAATAAAAACAAAATTTATACTGGGAGGCAAAGAAATGGATAATTCAAAAACATCACAATATAAGAAAATGAACCAATTGATAAGAAATGAAAAGTATTCAAGAGAAGAAATACATGATATATTTTCGCCTGATACTATTTTTACAAAAGGGACGGGTTATTGGGGAATTTCAGGAATTATTAAGGTTCCAAGAACTAAAAGAGATTATATCTTTTTAGTAACATATGGTAGAAAACAACCAACACATATTTTTGACGAAGGAATAGATAAAAATGGAGTTTTAATTTGGCAATCACAACCAAGACAAACATTAAAAGATCCACAGATACAGGATTTTATTAATCATAATCATCTTATTGATAATATATATTTGTTTTTGAGAAAGGATCCAAAAGAAAAATATGAATTTATAGGATTATTAGCATACGAATCGCATGATCCAAATAAAGAAAAACCAGTTTGGTTTAAGTGGCAAATAATAGATTGGAAAAAACATTCTGGTGAGGTAGTACATGAAGATGAAGAAACATATGCATTAGATACAAATAATAATAAATATAATGTTAAAATAAATGGGAGAGAAGCCCAATATATACCTTTAATGAAAAGAACTAGAAAAATTAAAATTATTACTAATATAGATATTCAGTTCGAAAAAGAAGCAAAGAAGAATACACAACTGGGAGACAAAGGAGAAAACATAGTTGTGGAATATGAGAAAAATAGACTTATAAATGAAGGAAGAGAGGACTTAGCTAAAAAAGTAATGACAACTAAAGATTTTGCAGGAAATGCAGAAAAATTTGATATATTATCTTACGAAAAGGATGGAACAGAAAGATATATAGAAGTTAAAACAACAACAGGAGGATTGAGCTGCCAATTCCACATTTCAGAGAAGGAAGTTGAATTTTCAAATGAGTTTGGCTCACAGTATTATTTATATAGAGTGTATAATGTTAATAAAGTACCATGCATAAAAATAATGCCTGGGCCAATTGATAGAAATGTATTAATGCCAAGTGAGTATGTTGGTGTGATTGGGGAGGAAGAATAAAAAATATTATAGACTAGAGATATTTATGCAAAACATGAAAAGGACGAGATTTGAATAATTAAGTTTTGCCTATTCTCAAAAGAAGCTATTTAAAAACAAAACAAACAATTTCAAAAAACAAAGAAATCGAACAAAATTGTTAGAAAAAGCGAGAAAAATAAAAAAAACAAGTAGAATAGATTGAAATTTTATGATAAAATAAAAATGGTAATATAATATTTGACCAATTAATAAATGGTTAAAAATAAAATTAACAACATTTAGAATAAAGAACTATCAATCATTAAATAAAGAAAGGAAAGACTTTTTTAGGATACAGCAATTTTTATTTGCAGAGAAATACTTAATAAAATAGTACTAGGTTATAAGATGCTCTATTGTTAAAAAGAGTATTATGTGATATAAAATAGGTAAAATTAATGATTTTTGGGAGGATAAAATGAATAGTGAAGAAGAATTACAAGAACTAGAAAAAAAACTATATGCTGCAGCTGATAAAATGAGAGGAGCAGTTCCAGTATCTAGTTATAAATTTATAATATTAGGATTAATATTTCTAAAGTATATATCTGATGCATTTGAAGAGAGATATAGCCAATTAGTCGAAGATGGAGATGGAATGGAGGAAGATAGAGATTCATATACAATGGATAATATATTTTATGTCCCAACTAAAGCAAGATGGGAATATTTAAATGCACATTCTAAAGATGCAAATATAGGACAATATATAGATGAAGCACTTGATGAAATAGAAAAAGAAAATCCATCATTAAAAGGAGTATTAATAAAAGAGTATAATAGCCCAGATTATAGAAATGTAAATCTTGGAGAATTAATAGATTTATTTACAAATATAAAAATTGGAAGTAAAGAAGCTCAAGATAAAGATATTTTAGGAAGAATATATGAATATTTCTTAGGAGAATTTGCAGCAAAAGAATTACAAAAAGGTGGAGAATTTTATACTCCAGCATGTCTTGTTAGAACAATGGTAGAAATGATAGAACCATATAAAGGAAGAATATATGACCCATGTTGTGGTTCAGGAGGAATGTTTGTACAAAGTACAAAATTTATTGAAAGACATCAAGGAAAAGTACAAGATTTAGCAATATATGGACAAGAAAAGAATCCAACAACATGGAAATTAGCAAAAATGAATTTAGCAATTAGAAGTCTAAATGGTGATATTGGAAAATTTGCAGATGACACATTTCAAAATGATTTGCATAAAGGATTAAAAGCCGATTTTATTCTAGCAAATCCGCCATTTAATATAAGTGATTGGGGACAAGAAAAATTATTACAAGACCCAAGATGGAAGTATGGAATACCACCTAAAGGAAATGCCAACATGGCATGGGTAGAGCATATGATAGATAAATTATCAATAAATGGTAAAGCAGCAATAATATTAGCAAATGGAGCATTATCTTCTGATACTTCAGGAGAGGGAGAAATAAGAAAAAATATATTAGAAGCAGATCTAGTAGATTGTATTTTAGCGATGCCATCAAATTTATTTTATACAGTTACAATTCCTTGTAGTATTTGGATTATAAATAGAAATAAAAAGCAAAGTGGAAGAACATTATTTATTGATGCAAGAGAAATGGGAAATATGGTTACAAGAAAGTTAAGAGAACTTTCAGAAGGGGATATAAATAAAATTTCAAGTACATATCATAATTTTATTAATAATGTAAATTACGAGGATATCGCAGGATTTTGCAAGGTAGCTGATATTTCTGAAATAAAAGAAAACAACTATGCTTTAACACCTGGAAGATATGTTGGGACAAAAGAAATTGAAGATGATGGTATACCTTTTGAAGAAAAAATGAAAAACTTAACATTAAAATTGGCAGATCAAATGCAAGAGAGTGCAAAACTAGATGAAGAAATAAAAAAGGTGTTAGGAGCGATAGGATATGGAATCTAGAAAATTTAATAATAGCTGGAAGGAATATGCATTGTATGATTTAGCAAACTGGAAAAATGGACTTGCCTTTAATAAGATAAATTTCTCAGAATACGGATATCCAATTATAAAGATTGCAGAGTTAAAAAATGGAATAACTTCACAAACAAATTTTACAAAAAATAAGTATTCTGAAGAAGTATATTTAGAAAAAGGCGATTTAATTTTCTCTTGGTCTGGAAATCCTGAAACGTCCATAGATGCATATTTATACGACTTACCTGAAGGATATCTTAATCAACATAGTTTTAAAGTTACACCATATGAATTTATAAATAAATATTTTCTTTTTTATATATTAAAATATTTAAAACCAATATTTAAGAAAATTGCTAGTAATAAACAAACAACGGGATTAGGTCATATAACAGTTTCTGATTTAAGAAATTTAAAGATAAAGATCCCAACAATGAAAATTCAGGAAAAGTTTTTAAAAATAATAAAAAGAATAGATGATAAAATTAAATTAAATAATCAGACAAATGATAATTTTCTATATAATGCGGCTTAATAATTAAACAAATGATAATTTGTTTGGGATAGGTCTGGAATTATTAAAAGAAGATTTTAACAAAAAAGCAGAATATGAGGTATTGTCAAATGCTATTAAATTTGTTAAAGGAAAGAAACCTTTAGATATAACACTTGAGATAAAAGAAGGATATGAAAAATATTTAACAATAGCCTGCTTGAATGGACAAGAATTAAACTATGCAGATCCTACTAAAATGGTATTATCAAATAATGATTTATTAATGGTTATGGATGGAGCAAGTAGTGGAGATGTTTATTATGGTGGACAAGGTATTGTAGGTTCTACATTATCAAGAGTTGATTGTATTGATGATAATTATATTTCTGAATTTATATACTTTATTATGAAATATTATAAAGATTTAATACAAAGTAAAAATACAGGCTCAGCAATACCACATACAGATAAAGTATTTGTTGGTACTTTAGAAGTACCAAAATTATTAATAGAAGAACAAGAAAAATATAAAACATTATTATATAAAATATTCCAAAACATGAACGAAAATAAAATACTGGAACAATTAAGAGATACTTTACTACCAAAGCTAATGAATGGTGAAATTAACCTAGATAAAATAGAAGTTTAATTATACAAATTACTATTTGTATGAGAAAAGAGGGAGTATATGGATGATAAAGCAAAGAAGATATTAGAACATTATAGAAAAATAATAGAAAATGAAGAATTTGAAGAATATGATATATTGGGATTCTTAATATTTATTAGATGCTATTTAGATGAAAATATGAATATTATTAGAGAATTTTCAGATTTAATTGCTCATAGGAAAAGAAACAGAGGAATAGTAATGACAAACATAAGAAATGCAATAGAAAGCGGATATGCATATGATGAAAAACAAAATAAAGTGGTTGGATATAAAGGAATAAGTCAGGAAGATTGGAAAAGGGAATGGTATAAAACCGGTGAAATTTTTAATATTGTCATGAATGAAAAAATAGTAAAAGAAATAACTTTGTGCATATATTCATTAACACAAAAAACAGAGTATGATGATAAAAATGGGAACAAAGGACATATTGAATTTTGTGCTCAAAGCCGATTCAATAATATTGCATTGGCTACAACAGAAGGAAAGAAAGATAGTTTATATATATGTTTTACTAAATATACAGGTTTTGTTATAAATGAAAAGTATGATGGGAGACCTATTGAAAATATTATTTATACAAAAAGAAAAAATGGAAAATTACAGCTATTGGAAGATAATAATTTAATAACAGAAATATAATTATAGGGGGGCAAACTATGTTTGATGAAGCAACACTAGAAAAAATAACAATGGAATTATTAACAAACTTAGGATACGAAACATTAAATGGATCTGAATTAGAAAGAGAAAATTATTCAAATGTAATACTAGATGATGACTTAGAAAGAGCGATAACAAAATTAAATAAAAATATTACAAATGAAGATATTAAAGAAGTTATCCGTTTAATAAAAAATTTGGACAATAATAATACAATATTAAACAATAAACAATTTACACAGTATTTATTAGAAGGAATAAAAGTTCCAATTCAAGAAGATGGAACAACTAGATACAAAACAATAAAAGTAATTGATTTTAATAATATAGAAATAAATACATTTAAAGCAATTAATCAATATACAATTATTGAAGAAAGTGAAAAACGCCCTGATATAATTGTGTTTATTAATGGAATGCCCCTAGTAGTTATTGAATTAAAAAGTACAACAAGAGAAGAAGTAAAATTAGAAGATGGATATAACCAGTTAAAAGGATATCAAAATGTACATATTCCGACATTATTTTATTATAATCAATTTTTAATAGTGAGTGATGGTGTACAAGCAAGAGCAGGAACTATAACAAGTCCATGGAGTAGATTTTCAGAATGGAAAAAGATTGAAGATACAGATGTTGTAAGAGAAAATATGGCAACTCATAATACACTATTTAATGGAATGATGAAAAAAGACAGAACAATGGACATTATAAATAACTTTATAATGTGGAGTGGAGATAATAAAATTTTAGCAGCATATCATCAATATTTTGGTGTGAAAAAAGCAATTAAAAGCACAGAAAAAGCTTATAATGAAAGAACAGGAAAAGCAGGAATATTATGGCATACACAAGGATCAGGTAAAAGTTTTTCTATGGTATTTTATTCAGCAAATATGATAAAAATATTAAAAAATCCAAGTATTGTTGTAGTTACAGATAGAAATGATTTAGATGATCAATTATTCAATACATTTTCACAGTGTTCAGAATTTCTAAAACAAAAACCAGTGCAAATTGAGAGTAGAGCAGATTTAAACGATAAGTTAGAGAACAGAATATCAGGAGGAATATTTTTCACAACATTACAAAAATTCGAAGAAGAAACAGGAGTGTTTAGCAAAAGAGATGATATTTTAGTTTTAGTTGATGAAGCACATAGAAGCCATTACGGCATAGACGCTACAATGAAATTTGATAAAGAAAAAATGATAGCATATAAAAAATATGGAACCGCAAAATATTTACATACAGCATTTCCAAATGCTACTTATATTGGATTTACAGGTACACCAGTCGAAACAAAAGATAAGTCAACATCAGAAATTTTCGGAAATGTAATAGATACATATGATATGACTCAAGCAATTCTTGATGGTGCAACAGTACCAATTATGTATGAAGCTAGAATGGCGAGAGTTGGATTAAATCAAAAAATACTAGATGAAATAGACGATTATTACACATATCTTGAAAAGGATGAAGGTGTAGATGAAGAAACATTAAATGAATCTAAAAAAGAAATGGCAAAAATGCAAGAAATTATTGAAGATCCAGATAGATTAGAACTTATAGTAAAAGATATTATAAAAAATTATAGTGATATTGAAAATACAGTTGCAAATAAAGCAATGGTTGTTGCTTACTCGAGAAGAACAGCATATACAATGTATAAAAAGTTTTTAGAATTAAAGCCAGAATGGAAAAATAAAATACATATGGTAATAACATCAAATAATAAAGATGATGAAGAAATGCAAAAAGCAATTGGATCTACAAAAGATAAACATCAACTTGAGAAAGATTTTAAAGATTATAATTCAGAATTCAAAATTGCAATTGTTGTGGATATGTGGCTTACTGGATTTGATATACCATCACTAGGAACAATGTATGTAGACAAGCCAATGAAAGCACACAATTTAATGCAAGCCATAGCAAGAGTGAACAGAGTATTTAAAGACAAACAGGGAGGCTTAATTGTAGATTATATTGGATTAAAAAGATGGTTAATAGATGCATTAAAGACTTACACAAAACGTGATCAAGGAAAAGTAGTAGACAATACAGAAATTGTTAAAGTTTTAATGGACAAAATCGAATTAATAAGAAATATATTTCATGGATTTATATATAGTCATTTTGCTACAACAACAGATAGTGATAAATATGAAATAATTATGGCAGGAGCAGACTGGGTTTTAAAAGATGAAAAGACTAAAAAAGAATTTTTAAAATATAGTTATGATTGTAAAAATTTATATTCATTATGTGCAGGAGAACTAACACAAGAAATAAAAGACGAAATATTATTTTTTATTTCAGTTAGATCATTTATAAAAAAATTAAGCAATAGTGGAAATACAATAGATAGCAAAGAAATTAATGAACATGTCGGAAAAATGCTTGAAAGAGCAATTCAAGATGATGAAATGTTACAAATTGGAAAAGTGCAAAATAGTAATAGAATAATGCTTCTAAGTGATGAATTGATGAATAAAATAGCAAAAATGCAGAAAAAGAATATTGCAGTAGAAATTTTGAATCAGGCATTGAAAGATTATGTTGAAAAAGTAGGAGTACAAAATATTGTCATGCAAGAGAAATTTTCTACAAAATTTCAAAAAATAGCAACAGCATATAATGAAAGAACAAGCGTAGAAGATATAGAAAAAATAATACAAGAAATGATAAATTTAAAAAACGAAATTGAAAAGGAACTAGCTGCAGGAAATGAATACAATCTATCAGTTGAAGAAAAAGCCTTTTTTGATGCATTAGGCAATGATCCTCAGGTTAAAGAATTGATGAGAGATGAAACTTTAGTAAAAATAGCAAAGGAATTAGTAGATACAATAAATTCAAATATGACAATAGATTGGGATATTAGAAAAGATGCTAGAGCTAGAATGAGATATGAGATAAAAAAATTATTAATCAAATATGATTATCCACCAGTTAAAAGAGATTCTGCAGTGCAATTAGTTATTAAACAAGCAGAATTACAATGCAAAGGAATGATTGAGGAAATTTAATATATAAAGGGGATTAAAAACAATTGAACAAAAAAATACTGAACAATTTGTTGTAAATAAAATAATTGAATTTACGATAAAAAAATGCTAATTAGAATGAAGAAAAAGTTAAAAGAAGCGAATTATACCAATACGGTATGGATATTTATTAAATATAGGAGCAATATGTATGAAAAAATATGAATTAGAAGCAAGTGATGTTAATATTTACAACTCATTAATAGATGATAGAATTGGAAATAAAGAGTATTTAAGCAGTCTTATAAGGTTAATTTCAAATATTGATGATAATGAAGTGATATGTTTAGATGGGGATTGGGGAACGGGAAAAACTTTTTTAGTTAAACAATTAATATATCTAGTTAAACATTATAATGAAGAAAATAATCAGGAGCAATTAAGAATTGTTGAATCCGAAAAAGATATTTTAACTAATATATGTAATAATAATTTAATATTTTATTATAATGCATGGGAAAATGATGATCATAGTGATGTACTGGAATCTATTATTTATAAGATATTAAATGAATATCCTAAATATAAAAGTGAAGTATCAAGTAGATTAGATAAAGGAGAAACTATAAAGGAAGTATTAAGTATTTTAACGAAGATTGTGTCAAACAATTTTTTAAATATAGATTTGAGTGCTGAAAAGATTGAAAAAATAAAAACATTTAATGATTTATCGGTTGAAATTAATACATACGAAGAGAGAAAAAGTTTATTTGAAAAATTATTAAGTAAAATATTGAATGACAAAAGAATGATATTAGTTATAGATGAATTAGATAGATGTAATCCTAATTTTGCAACAAAAATATTAGAAATCATTAAACATTTTTATAATTTAAATAATGTAACAATAATTGTAGTTTCAAATAATAAAGAATTACAGAGTACCATAAAACAACAATATGGTCAAAATTTTAATGCATATGTGTATTTAAATAAATTTTTTGATTATACAATTACAATAGATAATAATAGAAGTATAGAGTATTCAAAAAAATATTTGAAATTTAAAACTGAAACGTATTTACCACATGATGTTTTTTATGCAATGGTACAAAAATATGATTTTTCATTAAGAGATTGTAATAGGTACAGAGTATTATATGATAGCGCAGTAGAATATATAGAGAACTCTGACAAAAGAAATTTTTTCTTTAATAAAAAAGAAAATTATTGTACATATTCTATAATCCTTCCAATTATATATGCTTTTAAGATTAAAGATATTAATGCGTATAATCAATGCATGAACGGACAAACCCAAAAGCTCGAGGAAACTTTATACTACTTGAACGATTATTTTATTAAAAATCATTATGGAAAATGGCTATTAGAGTTTGTTGAAATAAATAAAAAAATAGAAGATATTACAGACGCTGAAGTGATTAAAGAAATATTAAATACTTTTATAAAAGCATTCAATTCAGATGAAATAAACAAAGTGTTTTTGAAAGCAATAAGGGCAAGCATATAAAAACTAAAGTGTAAAAGAGTCTGTTATTAGTTAAGATTTACGCTTTTTACAATTATGCTACGAGATTATAAATATTTATTTATAAAAACACCTCTTAACTAATGGAAAATCAAGAATGAATTCCTTACTATAATGCCATTTTTTTCAATGAATAATAACAACAGCCTCCTCCCCCCTATACATCTCCCTCCTTTTATGATATAATACCCTCATAAAAGGAGGCAACACATGCAAATAACATACAAAGAATACACCCCAACCCCAGAGGAATTTAACAACCTTACAGAAGCGGTAGACTGGGGAACAAGAGAAAACAAAATAATAGAAGAAGCCTTAAAACACACCCTATACTCACTATGCGTATACGATGAAAACAAGCTAATAGGCTATGGAAGAATCATAGGAGACAAAACAATATTCCTATACATACAAGACATAATGGTAATTCCAGAATATCAAGGCAAAAAAATAGGAACAGGCATAATGAACAAACTAATAGAAAAAGTAAATGAATACAAAAAAGTAAATCCAGAAATAAGAACATACTTAGGAGCAACAAAAGGAAAAGAAAGTTTCTACGAAAAATTTGGCTTTATTTCAAGACCAAATGAAGAACTAGGAGCAGGCATGATCTTATATGATGAATAAAAAAAGGGGGGAAGCTAACATGAAAAAAATAATAAACGATTTAGTAAACAGCTACTTAATTCTAAAATGTTTACCGTTCATAATAATTATAATAGCACTTCTAACAGTAGGATATTTTAAAATTGCCAAACCAATTTACGAAGAAAATAAAAAAAATGGTTATGGCATATTTGAATCAGCAAAAATAGACCCGATGACAGGAGAAGTAATACCAAAATCTCAAATAGATACATACAATAACTCAAACAAAACTATAATAGATGCAAGAGGAAAAGAGACCAACCTTTTTTATATTAGTAAGATGAGGGATAGCATATGCGACTATTTAAATGAGGGCATAACAAGTGATAATCAAGGATTGATAACAGGAGGATGTCAACTTTTATTACAAGATACATTAGGTGTTGACTTTGAAATAATAGGCAATGAATTATACGTAGATAATAAGTGGATTTCTGGACCAAACGACTTTAGAGATATAGTTAATACAATTGTTAAACAGCTTTATAGGAAACAGAATGGATTAAGCTTGTAAATAACTCCAAGTATAACACTTTCGCAACGAGCTAGAAGAAAAAATAACATAAAGAAAAATAGTATGAAAATCAATTTTTAAAAGAAATAGAAAAACTAAATTTAAATTACACATATTTTTTAAATATGTGTAATTTTTTAAAATTTTTACACATATTTGTTGCGTATGTGTAAATTTTATATTATAATATACATATGGAGGTATAAAAAAATGAAACATGAATTAAAAATGTTGCCACCAGAAGATAATTTCAGAACAGTAAGAATATTAGAACAATTAGCAAGAACTAATAGAGCACTTGCAGAATTAAAAGGATATGCAAGAACAATACCAAATCAACATATATTAATAAATGCTATAACAATAAATGAAGCGAAAGACAGTAGTGAAATAGAAAATATAGTTACTACACATGATGAAATATATAAAGCAATGACTCAAAGTAATTATAAAAATGAAAGTGCTAAAGAAGTAGTAGATTATAGAAGCGCTATATGGAGAGGCTATAGTTTAGTAAAAGAAAAAGAAATGATAACTACTAATATTTTGGTAGAGATTCAATCAATAATAGAACACAACAATGCAGGAATCAGAAAAATTCCAGGAACAGTTTTAAAGAATTCCAAAACTGGAGAAATTGTATATACTCCACCAGAAACAGAAAAAGAAGTTAGAGAATATTTAAAGAATTTAGAAGAATATATAAATACTGATGATATGATAGATCCTTTAATAAAACTTGCAATTATCCATTATCAATTTGAATCAATTCATCCATTTTATGATGGCAACGGAAGAACAGGAAGAATATTAAATATTTTATATTTAGTCTTAAAGGATTTATTAGATAGTCCAATTCTATATTTAAGTAGGTATATTAACGACAATAAACAAACATATTACAAATTATTTAAAGAAGTAAGAGAAACAAATAATTTTGAAGAGTGGATTATATATATATTAATTGGAATTGAAGAAACTGCAGAAGAAACAATGAAATTAATTAAAGACATTCAAGGTGAAATGGAAAAATATAATGAAGAATTGAAAGAAAAATTACCTAAGATATATAGTAAGGAACTATTAGAAGGACTATTTTTCGAAGTCTATACAAAAATAAATTATATTGAAAATATATGCGGAGTCACAAGAAAGACGGCAATGTCATATTTAAGTCAATTAGAAGAAGCGGGATTCCTTTCATCAGAAAAAATAGGAAGAGACAGAATATATAAAAACAACAGATTAATTAATTTATTAAAATAATAAATAAAATGGTGTTGAGGTGAATAATTATTTATTCTTAACAAATGAGGGATATACATACCAACCAGATTCAGAGACCATTGAATCAGATTGCGAAAATTCACAATTGATTGGCATAGCATCTGGTAATACACAAGAAGAAGCATTCAAGAATTCAATAAATGAAAAGAATACCTAAGACAGTTTAATTTTAATAAAATATATTGTTATGAATTAGCAAAAACTTACGAGGAGAATAAGGGTATTTTTATATAAAGGATAATAATACCGAGAGATAACTATAATTTTTCGGTATTTAGTTTATATAATTATTGTATAAAAGGTAAGAGAGGGGAGAGATATAAAAGGTGTATAAGTTAGTAAAAATATTGGGTCGTATAGTAACATATTTTGTGTGTGCTATAACAATAGATAAAATAAATGTAACAGAGAGTTTCTTTTTAAGTTATTTTATAATATCACCAATAATTAATGAAATACTATGGACATTATCATATTATACCTGTAAGAAGATAGTTTATCAAAAATTTGATATTAATGAACCTGCTGCAGGAAGTATGGGATACACAATTTCTTATATTGTTTATGCATTGATTTTATTTGTGATTTTACTGGTATTCAGAAAATTAGAAATAATTCCATTTGCAAACGATTTTGATGTAAGATTAATAAATTGTATTAACCAATATTTTAATAACTTAATAATGAACTTTTCAGACAAAATAGTAGAAGTTTTGCAGATAAATAATTAATAAAATGTAAAATTTGTAGAAAATTATAAAATATTACAGGATTCGACAAATTTTTTAACACATGTATGATAATATATATTATAAATAAAAATATTTTTTCATAAAAATGAGTTTAATAATTGAAATAAATTTTTCTTTATGATAAAATTTCTATAAGTTTATATTCAAAAGACAAATTTCGCAAGTGAATTTATTATTGAGGAGATAAGAATGGGACCATTTAATGAAAATGGATTACTGAATCCTGGATTTCATGAATATAAATTAAATGAAATAGATAAAATATTCGTAAAAGATTTTTCAGAATCACAGACAAGAAAAGAAATATATATAGGATTTTTAAAATGGCTAAAGGAATTATTGAATATATGCATTCCAAATGAGATATGGATTGATGGTAGTTTTGTAACAGATAAAATTAATCCAAATGATCTAGATTTGGTATACTTTATTGAGGTTAACGACTATAGTAAAAACAATGAACAAATAAATCAATTACGAGAATTAGGTATACAAAACCACTGTGATACATACATAGCTTTTTCTCCAAATTCAAAATTACCAGCTAAATGGAATAATGACATTACTAACAAGAGAAACTATTGGAGAGGACAATTTGGATTTGATAGAGAAGATAACCCTAAGGGAATGATAAAGATAACTAAGCAAAGTTTAATATTATTTTTAAAGGAGGGAATAAAAGATGTCTAATAATTTTTATAGAAGTATTGAAAGAAAAATAAAAGATACAGATGATGAAATAAATAAAACTAATAAATTAGACATAGACAAAAATATAAAAGAACTTTTATTAACTCAATTAAATGAAAGAAAAGAAGAATTAAAAAAAGAAAAAATAAAAATGGATAAACTTTATGGAAAAGAACAAATAAGATTAACAATATCTGGTGAAGAGATAGGGAAGGGAGAAGTGCCTATAAGAATTTTAGCTGATACATTATCAAATATACCCAATATGATAAATTGTATCGCTAATTCTATGAAAAATGAATTAAATAAAAAAGGTGAAAAAATACTATTGGATTTTGCAACAGATGTAATGATTGCTGCATCTGTATGGTCATTATTAATTCCATCAATAGCTATAGCAAGAGACTAATGCATTCCAGCAGGGGGTCCATCTGCAGCAGGAGTATTATTTGGTATTGTTTTTTTATTTGTTTTAGATAGTGTAATACCACATTTACATTTAGATAGCACTAATCCAAAAGGATGCGTAACTTATTTTTTTTAATTTATTTTTT
>OJKI01000051.1_pt1 | contig 65452 bp, 44 predicted proteins | sample 1596431 | NCBI WGS metagenome assembly OJKI01 (sample SAMEA4350165, study PRJEB24818) | metagenome | biome: human; feature: gut; material: faeces | place: Denmark | collected 2013-09 | reverse complement strand
CTGCACCGCTATTTCAACCCACGCTCCCCGTGCGGGGAGCGTGGGTTGAAATAGCGGTGCAGTGCGCAAAGCTCTATCGTCGCCGCGTCGCTCCCCGTGCGGGGAGCGTGGGTTGAAATCCATGTATATTGCGAAATTTTTGACCATACCCTAGTCGCTCCCCGTGCGGGGAGCGTGGGTTGAAATGACTACTTGCCCGCCTCGCAAGCACATTTTCCACGTCGCTCCCCGTGCGGGGAGCGTGGGTTGAAATGAGAAGGACGGCACGCCGTACAGCATGGATTCTGGCGGTCGCTCCCCGTGCGGGGAGCGTGGGTTGAAATATAACTGTGTAATATACGCCCCTTTCCCGCATCCGTCGCTCCCCGTGCGGGGAGCGTGGGTTGAAATCTCTATGGTCACACCTGCTTTTTCCGCCGCCGCCGCGTCGCTCCCCGTGCGGGGAGCGTGGGTTGAAATCAGCCCCGCGCGGGCAATGAAGGCGTTGACGTGGGTCGCTCCCCGTGCGGGGAGCGTGGGTTGAAATGTCCTGCGTGCGCATCCCGATGAACAGCCCGCGGCAGTCGCTCCCCGTGCGGGGAGCGTGGGTTGAAATAATGTAGTCCCGCACCGTGTGCAGGAGATTCTCGTCGCTCCCCGTGCGGGGAGCGTGGGTTGAAATTCGTAAACCTCGTCGATTGCGCCGCGGATGGTCAGTCGCTCCCCGTGCGGGGAGCGTGGGTTGAAATGGCGGCGGTCAAGGTCTTGTATGCTTCGCGGGTGAGGGTCGCTCCCCGTGCGGGGAGCGTGGGTTGAAATGGCATCCGGGTGGATGACCATTGGACGCCGCCGAAGGTCGCTCCCCGTGCGGGGAGCGTGGGTTGAAATAAACGGGTTTTCAGCCGCTCCACCAGCGCCATCGTCGCTCCCCGTGCGGGGAGCGTGGGTTGAAATTTGCTTTTTGTGACTTTTCACCAGCGCAATCGCGGTCGCTCCCCGTGCGGGGAGCGTGGGTTGAAATGGGCTGGACGCGAAGGACGCGGCGCTGCGGCTTGCGTCGCTCCCCGTGCGGGGAGCGTGGGTTGAAATACCATGTATAAGACGATCAAGGGCATTTCGCGCGTCGCTCCCCGTGCGGGGAGCGTGGGTTGAAATCTCTCCGTCGCTTCCAGCACGACCGGTGCGAAGAAGGTCGCTCCCCGTGCGGGGAGCGTGGGTTGAAATAAATGCAGACGGGCGGCGCTGGTGTGGCGCATTTGTCGCTCCCCGTGCGGGGAGCGTGGGTTGAAATCGCGTCGGTGCAGGTGGCGGACGCCGCGCTCAGGGTCGCTCCCCGTGCGGGGAGCGTGGGTTGAAATACGCAACCCAACATCAACACCACCGCAGGCCGCGTCGCTCCCCGTGCGGGGAGCGTGGGTTGAAATGCCTGACAGACCGCACAGGGCACGAGCGCAGCGCGTCGCTCCCCGTGCGGGGAGCGTGGGTTGAAATTGGAATCAAGAGCGCGTTCCTCTGGGGTCGTCGTGTCGCTCCCCGTGCGGGGAGCGTGGGTTGAAATTGTAACGATCTGCTCGTTGCCTGCTACACGGACATCGTCGCTCCCCGTGCGGGGAGCGTGGGTTGAAATTGGGGCTGGAAGCGCTGGGGAACCTCGGAGGTATGTCGCTCCCCGTGCGGGGAGCGTGGGTTGAAATGCCATTCCGCCGCCTCGTTCGTCCCCCCCGCGGGTAAGGTCGCTCCCCGTGCGGGGAGCGTGGGTTGAAATCTCCGGCGGCTGGTGCGCCGCTGGTGGCTTCTCCGGTCGCTCCCCGTGCGGGGAGCGTGGGTTGAAATGCCCAGATACTCCGTGTAGCGCTGGATAGTCGCTGTCGCTCCCCGTGCGGGGAGCGTGGGTTGAAATGCGCACAAATCGGAGCGCCTTGACGCGGGACTGGTCGCTCCCCGTGCGGGGAGCGTGGGTTGAAATGTTTTGAAGAACCGGGTTTTCTGTTATCCACAAGTCGCTCCCCGTGCGGGGAGCGTGGGTTGAAATTGCCCGCCGTCCACGCTCGTCCAGAGCGTCGCGACGTCGCTCCCCGTGCGGGGAGCGTGGGTTGAAATTGCCGGGTGCGTGCCCGGCTTGATTTGGTAGCGTTGTCGCTCCCCGTGCGGGGAGCGTGGGTTGAAATCACTGCAGACCGTACACCTCGCCCCGGCGCATCCGTCGCTCCCCGTGCGGGGAGCGTGGGTTGAAATACCCATGCCGAACAGCTTGAACTGCGGGGAGTGGAGGTCGCTCCCCGTGCGGGGAGCGTGGGTTGAAATACAGGAGCAGAGATTTTCGTTGTAGGGGGAGTTTCGTCGCTCCCCGTGCGGGGAGCGTGGGTTGAAATCAATGAGGCGCGCCTGAACGACGAGCTTCCTGCCGTCGCTCCCCGTGCGGGGAGCGTGGGTTGAAATCTGCTGTACGTCGGCAGGCGCGTCGCCCGCGGTCACGTCGCTCCCCGTGCGGGGAGCGTGGGTTGAAATTGCACAAAAAGCGCGCGGTTTTGCAGGGCAAACGTGTCGCTCCCCGTGCGGGGAGCGTGGGTTGAAATATTTTCGTAGCCATTGATTACTCCTCCTCATTATCGTCGCTCCCCGTGCGGGGAGCGTGGGTTGAAATCATGCTCAACTCGCTCACTTGAAATGCGCCCCCGTGTCGCTCCCCGTGCGGGGAGCGTGGGTTGAAATGCCCCGCCCCTCCCTTTTGCACAAAAAGCGCGCGGGTCGCTCCCCGTGCGGGGAGCGTGGGTTGAAATCTGCCATATCAATGGGGCGTATGGGTTACAGCGTAGTCGCTCCCCGTGCGGGGAGCGTGGGTTGAAATCTTCGGAATTTTTGTGCCGACATACACGGATGCCTGTCGCTCCCCGTGCGGGGAGCGTGGGTTGAAATATCATATATGGAGTAATACCAATATTCTGGAAGTGTCGCTCCCCGTGCGGGGAGCGTGGGTTGAAATCGCGAACAATTTTTTCCAGCCGCCCATACAAAGCGTCGCTCCCCGTGCGGGGAGCGTGGGTTGAAATATTACAGGGTCAGCACCCGTTTTCAACGCCTTCTGTCGCTCCCCGTGCGGGGAGCGTGGGTTGAAATCAGCAAAAACGCCGCTGGTGATATTGTGGAGTGGGGTCGCTCCCCGTGCGGGGAGCGTGGGTTGAAATGTGGTTGGTGTAATTCCCGCGCCCGCTGTGCTTGTCGCTCCCCGTGCGGGGAGCGTGGGTTGAAATTTACACGCCTTCCCGCGCCCCTCGCCGCCCTTGGGTCGCTCCCCGTGCGGGGAGCGTGGGTTGAAATTAAACGCTTTCAAGCCCGCCGGCTTTTCGGAAAACGTCGCTCCCCGTGCGGGGAGCGTGGGTTGAAATTAAAGGATAATAAAATAAAAGACATGTCGCTTGGTCGCTCCCCGTGCGGGGAGCGTGGGTTGAAATGAATATAGTTCGTTCGCATCCTGCACAGGCGTGCGTCGCTCCCCGTGCGGGGAGCGTGGGTTGAAATTACTATATACGCGCGCCGCAAGGCACGAAAAAGGTCGCTCCCCGTGCGGGGAGCGTGGGTTGAAATAGTCCGCTGGGAGGACTACACAGTACCGGAGGTGCGTCGCTCCCCGTGCGGGGAGCGTGGGTTGAAATTACGAGAGCTGGGACGAGATGAAGGAGGACACCGACGTCGCTCCCCGTGCGGGGAGCGTGGGTTGAAATGACGTTAGACAAACGCCGAAAAAAGTGGTATCGTGGTCGCTCCCCGTGCGGGGAGCGTGGGTTGAAATTGTATGCTATAACGTGTTGCGTAAACGCCACTTGTCGCTCCCCGTGCGGGGAGCGTGGGTTGAAATCTTGCGCTCCTGCCGCATCCGACGTTCCGCCTTCGGTCGCTCCCCGTGCGGGGAGCGTGGGTTGAAATGCCATGCTTGCCCGGATTGCAACGTTCGTCAGGCTTGTCGCTCCCCGTGCGGGGAGCGTGGGTTGAAATATTAGGCGCAAGGGCGAAAGCCGTCGCGATTACCTGTCGCTCCCCGTGCGGGGAGCGTGGGTTGAAATCTCAACCCCGACGCGGTGGAGCGGTTTTATGCGGTCGCTCCCCGTGCGGGGAGCGTGGGTTGAAATTTTCATTGCCTAAAATGATTTCGACGCGTTGCGGTTGTCGCTCCCCGTGCGGGGAGCGTGGGTTGAAATCAGCGGTGTAGCGTCGGGGATGAATGGAAAGACCGCGTCGCTCCCCGTGCGGGGAGCGTGGGTTGAAATCTATACGGAGCGCAACGCATCCGTAAAGCCATCCAGTCGCTCCCCGTGCGGGGAGCGTGGGTTGAAATTCGCCATGTGGACGCTGACGGCGCGAAAGGTGATTCGTCGCTCCCCGTGCGGGGAGCGTGGGTTGAAATGCCGCTCTTGTTGCTGAACTCACAGTATACGTCGCGTCGCTCCCCGTGCGGGGAGCGTGGGTTGAAATTGTTGGGGTCAACAAAACGCTTTGCCATTTTTGCCCGTCGCTCCCCGTGCGGGGAGCGTGGGTTGAAATGCAAGGCGCAAGCGCCGGAGTACGAGCGCGACGATGTCGCTCCCCGTGCGGGGAGCGTGGGTTGAAATCTCCAACGACAATCCAGAATAATTTTTCCGTTGACGTCGCTCCCCGTGCGGGGAGCGTGGGTTGAAATTCATCACGTCCAACGAGTGTATCAAGAGAAACGCCGTCGCTCCCCGTGCGGGGAGCGTGGGTTGAAATTGCGAAAGGCAATCGCCTGTCTGACGGACACGCTTGCGTCGCTCCCCGTGCGGGGAGCGTGGGTTGAAATCGCGCAAAGAAGGGCTTTACGCAGATGCAGCTTGCGTCGCTCCCCGTGCGGGGAGCGTGGGTTGAAATCGACGGAAGAAATGACCGACCCGGACAGCGAGAGCGTCGCTCCCCGTGCGGGGAGCGTGGGTTGAAATTGTTTGCACTCCACAACCGTCCGAATCGCCTATACGTCGCTCCCCGTGCGGGGAGCGTGGGTTGAAATTGCGTGGTAAACGACATTCCGACAAAACAGCCGCTTGGTCGCTCCCCGTGCGGGGAGCGTGGGTTGAAATGCGTTTGTGGATTCAATCGGAAAGCAAGACGGCATAAGTCGCTCCCCGTGCGGGGAGCGTGGGTTGAAATGCCTATACTATAATCAGTAGGAGGTGGTGCGGTGGTCGCTCCCCGTGCGGGGAGCGTGGGTTGAAATGAGCGTTCTCTTGATGGATAGCGAGAAGCAGACGTTGTCGCTCCCCGTGCGGGGAGCGTGGGTTGAAATAACGAGTACAGAGAACGGAGACCAAAGCAAAGCAAGTCGCTCCCCGTGCGGGGAGCGTGGGTTGAAATCTGCGTCCATCAAAAGGTGAAATCACGCGAATGGAGGTCGCTCCCCGTGCGGGGAGCGTGGGTTGAAATAGATTACGGAGATGACTTGGGAGTTCTGCAATGATTGTCGCTCCCCGTGCGGGGAGCGTGGGTTGAAATAGCGTGTGTGACGGATTCGGCGTGCGTGACGGGTCGCTCCCCGTGCGGGGAGCGTGGGTTGAAATTAGGGTCGCATGTTGCGAATGTTGCAGTGTTTTGGTCGCTCCCCGTGCGGGGAGCGTGGGTTGAAATTTGGGTGGTCGCTGGGGACTTTGCCGACATGGTGACTGTCGCTCCCCGTGCGGGGAGCGTGGGTTGAAATTTCATTGTGCTGCTCCTTTCATCGCCTAAAATGATTGTCGCTCCCCGTGCGGGGAGCGTGGGTTGAAATACGGAAGGAGTGGAGATGCAGAATGTCCAGCTTGTCGTCGCTCCCCGTGCGGGGAGCGTGGGTTGAAATCAAAGCGCCTCCATCTTGTCCTTGATTTCTTCGGTCGCTCCCCGTGCGGGGAGCGTGGGTTGAAATCTTCCTGCTTCGCCTTGATAAAGCTGGTCGAGAATGTCGCTCCCCGTGCGGGGAGCGTGGGTTGAAATTTTGAGCACCATTTTTGCGGATATCCACAGCATGGTCGTCGCTCCCCGTGCGGGGAGCGTGGGTTGAAATTGTCATGGACGGTTACGTCCTCACATCCGACTTCGTCGCTCCCCGTGCGGGGAGCGTGGGTTGAAATGACGAGATTCACGAATACCGCGACTTTAAGCTGGTCGCTCCCCGTGCGGGGAGCGTGGGTTGAAATATCCGCACGATGGAAGTGCTGCGCAACACAGAGGGCGTCGCTCCCCGTGCGGGGAGCGTGGGTTGAAATGATGCGCTGATTCAGAAGTACGCCGGGCCGCTGCAGGTCGCTCCCCGTGCGGGGAGCGTGGGTTGAAATATTGCCCTGACGGGAATGCGTCGCGGCGAAGTCGTCGCTCCCCGTGCGGGGAGCGTGGGTTGAAATAACAAGTCTGACTATTACCGCCAACGCGCACAGGTCGCTCCCCGTGCGGGGAGCGTGGGTTGAAATACCTCCATTTATTCGCCGCTTTGCAAATAAACCAGTCGCTCCCCGTGCGGGGAGCGTGGGTTGAAATTGTGCAATCTTGCCAGCGGCAAAACCCGCCACGGTCGCTCCCCGTGCGGGGAGCGTGGGTTGAAATCTGTAAGATTTGCAATCTGCTGAAACACCTTATTGAGTCGCTCCCCGTGCGGGGAGCGTGGGTTGAAATTGCAATGGCAAAGTCAAATGCTGGAACAGTCGGTCGCTCCCCGTGCGGGGAGCGTGGGTTGAAATAAAATCTGCCGATTTATCATGCACAGCATTGCGCCACGTCGCTCCCCGTGCGGGGAGCGTGGGTTGAAATGATAGTTCAGACCACGGATAACGGACTTTGGTCGCTCCCCGTGCGGGGAGCGTGGGTTGAAATTTGCTATTGTTGAGTATCTCCGCACGGCGGACATGGTCGCTCCCCGTGCGGGGAGCGTGGGTTGAAATGCTTTGTAGGGACGACTGGAAAAAATTGTGCGCGGTCGCTCCCCGTGCGGGGAGCGTGGGTTGAAATAAACTTAATGTCCGCGAAACGGATGTACTGGAACGGTCGCTCCCCGTGCGGGGAGCGTGGGTTGAAATCTGCACCGCCGTCCGGCTTCCGCCGCTGCAATCGTCGCTCCCCGTGCGGGGAGCGTGGGTTGAAATAGCGCCCACACGATGCGCTGGTCAACGGCACTGGTCGCTCCCCGTGCGGGGAGCGTGGGTTGAAATATGATGTGGGCTTTTGCGAGACTGGCGGCGCTGGTCGCTCCCCGTGCGGGGAGCGTGGGTTGAAATCAGAAATAGAAAAGCGCGCAAGTGCAAGCAATCGGGTCGCTCCCCGTGCGGGGAGCGTGGGTTGAAATTGCCTCCGGCTGATGCGCGGTTGCAATGTTGCCGCGGTCGCTCCCCGTGCGGGGAGCGTGGGTTGAAATATTTTATTATCTTTGAGCAGACGATAAAGCGCGGGTCGCTCCCCGTGCGGGGAGCGTGGGTTGAAATAGAAGTACGCCGGGCCGCTGCAGCGCACCATCGCCGTCGCTCCCCGTGCGGGGAGCGTGGGTTGAAATTGGCGCGCCGTCTGCGCATCAGCGCGCACACGGTATGTCGCTCCCCGTGCGGGGAGCGTGGGTTGAAATGTATTTGCTGACGCGCATGGTCGTATCACCGCTCGGTCGCTCCCCGTGCGGGGAGCGTGGGTTGAAATTGGGGTTATGCCATGCGAACCTATGCACAGCACTCGTCGCTCCCCGTGCGGGGAGCGTGGGTTGAAATGCCAACGAGATCGGACAGGAGCTTCTGGCGCGCCGGTCGCTCCCCGTGCGGGGAGCGTGGGTTGAAATGGTGGAGGAGCTGCGCCGGGAGAAAATCCCCTGCAGTCGCTCCCCGTGCGGGGAGCGTGGGTTGAAATGACCATACCCGAATTAGCGATTTAAGCAAAGGCGGGGTCGCTCCCCGTGCGGGGAGCGTGGGTTGAAATGCGTTTGGTGGCGTCACCCTCTGCCGCGTGAGAATGTCGCTCCCCGTGCGGGGAGCGTGGGTTGAAATTTTCTACGTCAACCTCTACTTGCTTAAAATCGCCGTCGCTCCCCGTGCGGGGAGCGTGGGTTGAAATTGTGTAATCATAATCAGCGCCGCTTTTCTTCTCGTCGCTCCCCGTGCGGGGAGCGTGGGTTGAAATAAGAAGTTCCGGCGCTTTTATGGTATTTACCAGGGTCGCTCCCCGTGCGGGGAGCGTGGGTTGAAATCATCTCTTCCAGAGCGTGACGGTTTAACTGCGGGTCGCTCCCCGTGCGGGGAGCGTGGGTTGAAATATCATCGCTATACGCCTGATTAACGAGGTAGCGTCGCTCCCCGTGCGGGGAGCGTGGGTTGAAATTGTGTTATCATCTCAGTAGGCGCAAGGGTGAAAGTCGCTCCCCGTGCGGGGAGCGTGGGTTGAAATGCATATTACCTTGACATATAAAATCGAGTGTGCTGTCGCTCCCCGTGCGGGGAGCGTGGGTTGAAATACAAGCTGACGGACACCATCAAAAACATCGACAAGTCGCTCCCCGTGCGGGGAGCGTGGGTTGAAATCTTGTACTCCGCAACCAGCTTCTCCACAAGCTCGTCGCTCCCCGTGCGGGGAGCGTGGGTTGAAATCGCTTGCTTATCCCAGACAGAGACGCGGAAGAAGTATCGCTCCCCGTGCGGGGAGCGTGGGTTGAAATCCTATTGCCGATGTTAATATATCACAATTTTTTGTCGCTCCCCGTGCGGGGAGCGTGGGTTGAAATACTGATGCAAAGCTGACCTAACGGCTTGACGGGGTCGCTCCCCGTGCGGGGAGCGTGGGTTGAAATGCGCAATGTGGAAAGTTGTTAGCGGGACAAAAACACGTCGCTCCCCGTGCGGGGAGCGTGGGTTGAAATCGTCGTACTGTATATCGGGCGCGTTCCTTGCCCGTCGCTCCCCGTGCGGGGAGCGTGGGTTGAAATACAAGACGTGTAGTTGCGGTTATTTTTGCTCCGGTCGCTCCCCGTGCGGGGAGCGTGGGTTGAAATGCGTTGATGCATGGGCGGTTACAGAAACGGTTGACGTCGCTCCCCGTGCGGGGAGCGTGGGTTGAAATGCACAGGACTATCAGGATGCCATTGGCACGCGCCGTCGCTCCCCGTGCGGGGAGCGTGGGTTGAAATTAGGTCGTCCATCAGAGATAGTCCTCCACGCACATCGTCGCTCCCCGTGCGGGGAGCGTGGGTTGAAATCAGATCGCCCTTGCGCAGTGCAATGGTTCTCCAGGTCGCTCCCCGTGCGGGGAGCGTGGGTTGAAATGCTGGAGAATGGATTTGCTTATGTCTGCATTGCCGTCGCTCCCCGTGCGGGGAGCGTGGGTTGAAATCCGCATTGCTACAACCCCTTTCGGAGGTATTGTAGTCGCTCCCCGTGCGGGGAGCGTGGGTTGAAATGTGACCGCGTCCGCTCCGTCTGCGCCACGCGCCGGTCGCTCCCCGTGCGGGGAGCGTGGGTTGAAATGTTGCAGTCTAACATCAAAAGCATCCGAAAAGAGGTCGCTCCCCGTGCGGGGAGCGTGGGTTGAAATTCATCACGCGGTCGAACTCGCGTTTGAGCGAAAGATGTCGCTCCCCGTGCGGGGAGCGTGGGTTGAAATACCCTGCACCCAAATCAGTCCGTTGCTTGATGGCGTCGCTCCCCGTGCGGGGAGCGTGGGTTGAAATAATTTGTTCACAATTTGCGATGGCACTTTGCTGCGGTCGCTCCCCGTGCGGGGAGCGTGGGTTGAAATTCCCAGTAATATTCGCGATGCCTTTTTTGCAGCACGTCGCTCCCCGTGCGGGGAGCGTGGGTTGAAATTAAGTTGCACGCAAGTTGCAAGTTAGTACCAAGTTGTCGCTCCCCGTGCGGGGAGCGTGGGTTGAAATGTCTGAGGCTTGCACCGCGCGAATAGACGCCTTGTCGCTCCCCGTGCGGGGAGCGTGGGTTGAAATACCGACTGCTCCATAAGGAGCGTTTAAGATGGAGGATGTCGCTCCCCGTGCGGGGAGCGTGGGTTGAAATTGCGACAGAAATTTCTTTCGCGGGGTCGCCCCAGCGGTCGCTCCCCGTGCGGGGAGCGTGGGTTGAAATATTTCACCCCCTTCTGTGTTATCATTTCAGTAGGTCGCTCCCCGTGCGGGGAGCGTGGGTTGAAATATTGCGGCACGTCGCTGTTCTCGGATTGCTTCCAGTCGCTCCCCGTGCGGGGAGCGTGGGTTGAAATATCCTGCGCTACCCCCTTTTTCTTGCGCCCTTCCAGTCGCTCCCCGTGCGGGGAGCGTGGGTTGAAATCCGCGCCGCTATCCCATGCGTCGTACCAATCGCGTCGCTCCCCGTGCGGGGAGCGTGGGTTGAAATGCGACTTGCGTCCCTCGCGTTCTACGCTGATGTAGTCGCTCCCCGTGCGGGGAGCGTGGGTTGAAATCGAAATGCCCGTGATTCGCGCAATGTCCGCCATCGTCGCTCCCCGTGCGGGGAGCGTGGGTTGAAATTGATGCTGCACGGACAGCGCAATCCCCGACGCGCAGTCGCTCCCCGTGCGGGGAGCGTGGGTTGAAATGCTTCCACAAGCGCGGCACGAACTCTGGCTAACTCCGTCGCTCCCCGTGCGGGGAGCGTGGGTTGAAATGCTGTCATTGCTGGCGACTTTTCTTCCGGAAACAGTCGCTCCCCGTGCGGGGAGCGTGGGTTGAAATCCTTCTGTCCGCGCCTATCCGCACGGAACGACCGTCGCTCCCCGTGCGGGGAGCGTGGGTTGAAATCCATGAGCGCGAACTCGTCAATCGCTTCCACGGCAGTCGCTCCCCGTGCGGGGAGCGTGGGTTGAAATGGCTCTCGAACGGGCTGAGCCAGCAGCAGCTTGCAGTCGCTCCCCGTGCGGGGAGCGTGGGTTGAAATTCCACAAGCTCGATTGTCTCCCGGCGAACATAGGTCGCTCCCCGTGCGGGGAGCGTGGGTTGAAATACAGGCGAAGCGGCGCAAGAAGACCGCTTGGTAGCGTCGCTCCCCGTGCGGGGAGCGTGGGTTGAAATCGTTCCTCCGGCGTGTTGACGCTGATGGAATGCAGGTCGCTCCCCGTGCGGGGAGCGTGGGTTGAAATCGCTATTTCCGCCATTGAGAGAAGCGTTAACAGGTCGCTCCCCGTGCGGGGAGCGTGGGTTGAAATTTCGTCAGGATGGGCTTCAAGGCGTTCATCACATCGGTCGCTCCCCGTGCGGGGAGCGTGGGTTGAAATAATGGCAACGCCGACGAAATGACGGCGGCAAGCAGGGTCGCTCCCCGTGCGGGGAGCGTGGGTTGAAATTGGCGAACCCTTCCTGATTATGTCCTCCGAAGGCGGTCGCTCCCCGTGCGGGGAGCGTGGGTTGAAATAGTAGGCGCAAGGGCGAAAGCTGTCGCGATTACCGTCGCTCCCCGTGCGGGGAGCGTGGGTTGAAATATTGCAGCGAAGGGTGCTACAAAATAAGCGAGAGTCGCTCCCCGTGCGGGGAGCGTGGGTTGAAATGTCGCCTTGTGCGGCACGGTGTCGAAGTAGCTTGTCGCTCCCCGTGCGGGGAGCGTGGGTTGAAATTCCTTCCTCCGGCTGCATCGTTACCCCGGTTGCTGTCGCTCCCCGTGCGGGGAGCGTGGGTTGAAATCGCTCACGCGCTGGGCATTCTCCGCGCCGCCGAGGTCGCTCCCCGTGCGGGGAGCGTGGGTTGAAATTCGATGTCGGGCGGGTTGACGTGGTACATCGGGGTCGCTCCCCGTGCGGGGAGCGTGGGTTGAAATATTGCTCATTGTGATACCCCTCCATTTCATGCTGTCGCTCCCCGTGCGGGGAGCGTGGGTTGAAATTCTCTACCATTTTCCGCCGCGTCCAGCGAATCATAGGTCGCTCCCCGTGCGGGGAGCGTGGGTTGAAATGCTTGCAAGTCCTCAATCCGCTGTTTCAACTGCGTCGCTCCCCGTGCGGGGAGCGTGGGTTGAAATCTGCCGCGTCCGCCGACTTGATATAAAACGTCTGCGTCGCTCCCCGTGCGGGGAGCGTGGGTTGAAATCGCGAAGTCACGAAAATGGTCTGCCCCGAAATTGTCGCTCCCCGTGCGGGGAGCGTGGGTTGAAATCAGCTCGTCCATCAGGCGCTTGTCCGTGCCGTCGTGTCGCTCCCCGTGCGGGGAGCGTGGGTTGAAATGCTGCGATTTGCGGCACAATGAGAAAAAAGGAGTGGTCGCTCCCCGTGCGGGGAGCGTGGGTTGAAATTGCTGGCGGCTGGCGGCTCTGCTGGCGGCTGGCGGGTCGCTCCCCGTGCGGGGAGCGTGGGTTGAAATCTTTCGCGGCGGCGCTTGTGCGTCGCCGTCCGTCGTCGCTCCCCGTGCGGGGAGCGTGGGTTGAAATTGCTGGCCGCTGGCGGCGGCTGGCGGCTCTGGCTCGTCGCTCCCCGTGCGGGGAGCGTGGGTTGAAATGCCAGCGCTCTCCGTGTATCTCTACGCACATACCGTCGCTCCCCGTGCGGGGAGCGTGGGTTGAAATCCTATATTCGGCGGGCAAATAGTCTTTGTCGGCCGTCGCTCCCCGTGCGGGGAGCGTGGGTTGAAATCGCCGCGACCGTGCAGCGGTCATCGTCGGACGTGCGTCGCTCCCCGTGCGGGGAGCGTGGGTTGAAATCGCAAATTCGGCGCGTTCCCGTCCCGCGTCGCCGTGTCGCTCCCCGTGCGGGGAGCGTGGGTTGAAATATCTCCCTCTGACGTCCGGCCTTAAGCCCGATAAGGTCGCTCCCCGTGCGGGGAGCGTGGGTTGAAATTGTCGCTGGGCGCGAAAGGCCCGATTGCCATGCAGTCGCTCCCCGTGCGGGGAGCGTGGGTTGAAATCAACATGTAACACCGACAAGAAAGAGCGATTGATTACGTCGCTCCCCGTGCGGGGAGCGTGGGTTGAAATCCTCCCGTAGTAGTCAACGACTATGGAAGGAGTATGTCGCTCCCCGTGCGGGGAGCGTGGGTTGAAATGTCCAAATGTAACTACAACGGTATTCTATGCATCCGTCGCTCCCCGTGCGGGGAGCGTGGGTTGAAATGATGCAGGCGAATTTAAGCAAGTAGAGGTCGACGGTCGCTCCCCGTGCGGGGAGCGTGGGTTGAAATGGTGCTACTGGCGCACTGTTTGCAGGCGGCGCATCGTCGCTCCCCGTGCGGGGAGCGTGGGTTGAAATCAAAATAGGGTTATTTACAGTTTACAATGCGACGGTCGCTCCCCGTGCGGGGAGCGTGGGTTGAAATCTCCAGCACACGCCAAAGAGTTATCAGCGCGTTTGTCGCTCCCCGTGCGGGGAGCGTGGGTTGAAATATCAACAAACAGCTCAACATCTTCACGGATGCAAGGTCGCTCCCCGTGCGGGGAGCGTGGGTTGAAATAGCACGTTCTCCAAGATTCCGCCGAGTGTGCCAGTCGCTCCCCGTGCGGGGAGCGTGGGTTGAAATGCACGGGCGGGCGCAAAGGCTGCGGAAAGCGTACTGTCGCTCCCCGTGCGGGGAGCGTGGGTTGAAATGAGAATGTGTCGCTGCTCAGCGCGCTGCTGAGTTGTCGCTCCCCGTGCGGGGAGCGTGGGTTGAAATGAGGGCAAAGGCGTTTAGGTTCGCAACGGACATGTCGCTCCCCGTGCGGGGAGCGTAGGTTGAAATGGTAAATTCTGCCGACTGATAATCAATAATGGCATCTGTCGCTCCCCGTGCGGGGAGCGTGGGTTGAAATGTCTATGTACATTATTAACCGACTGTGTTATTATAGTCGCTCCCCGTGCGGGGAGCGTGGGTTGAAATAGTAATATCATATACTCCGTCCGTTCCGGCAATGGGTCGCTCCCCGTGCGGGGAGCGTGGGTTGAAATTGAAACTGCGCTCGATGTTTGGCAAATAGTTGGCGTCGCTCCCCGTGCGGGGAGCGTGGGTTGAAATGCCAAACACCAGTTTCACAAATAGTTTTCCGTTCCGTCGCTCCCCGTGCGGGGAGCGTGGGTTGAAATTTCAGGCGCTTGAGCTCCGCACCGACGATGCCCTCGTCGCTCCCCGTGCGGGGAGCGTGGGTTGAAATATCCAGTACGCCCCACGTCGGTCGCAGACCGTCGTCGCTCCCCGTGCGGGGAGCGTGGGTTGAAATTTTGTGTCCAGCTTCAGCGCGGCAATGAGCTTCGTCGTCGCTCCCCGTGCGGGGAGCGTGGGTTGAAATCGCAAATAAACCATAAAGATGAAAATCGCACCAGTCGCTCCCCGTGCGGGGAGCGTGGGTTGAAATGGACGAGGTGGTGGAGAAGGAGGGCTGGATCTTGTCGCTCCCCGTGCGGGGAGCGTGGGTTGAAATCTCCCGTCAGAGCGTAATAATTCCTCGGTCATCGTCGCTCCCCGTGCGGGGAGCGTGGGTTGAAATAGGTGGACAGCCCGTCGCATCAGTATCTCGCGGGCGTCGCTCCCCGTGCGGGGAGCGTGGGTTGAAATATTTCCAGCGACACGAGCAGCACCCCGCCGCCGTGCGTCGCTCCCCGTGCGGGGAGCGTGGGTTGAAATCAGCGCGGCGCGCCATTCTTCCGTGGATTTTACCGTCGCTCCCCGTGCGGGGAGCGTGGGTTGAAATACGCAAACGGATAGGGACGACTTGCGGCGGTTCGCGTCGCTCCCCGTGCGGGGAGCGTGGGTTGAAATATCCACCAGCGCATGACATCTTCCCCGTCCGTCCGTCGCTCCCCGTGCGGGGAGCGTGGGTTGAAATTGGTGGTGGCAAATCATCCAGCTTTTGCCGACAAGGTCGCTCCCCGTGCGGGGAGCGTGGGTTGAAATGAACTGGACGATTTTAGCCACGAGCATCTGACGGGTCGCTCCCCGTGCGGGGAGCGTGGGTTGAAATAAGCTGGCGCGAATGGCAGTTGTTGCGACGAGCATGTCGCTCCCCGTGCGGGGAGCGTGGGTTGAAATTACCACCGCCATAGTTGAGCGCCAGCGCGCCCCCGTCGCTCCCCGTGCGGGGAGCGTGGGTTGAAATTGGTCTGTGTACACCTTGTGCATACTTCCCTCGTGTCGCTCCCCGTGCGGGGAGCGTGGGTTGAAATTACCTGTTGCGGCGCTTGCGCCGCGCCCCCAGCGCGTCGCTCCCCGTGCGGGGAGCGTGGGTTGAAATTACGAACGTTACGAAGCCTTGTGCAGTGTTAAAGGTCGCTCCCCGTGCGGGGAGCGTGGGTTGAAATGTCGATGTGGGTGTAGATGTTCGCGGTGGTGTCGTCGCTCCCCGTGCGGGGAGCGTGGGTTGAAATTCCGCACTGCATCAACAGCGAATCAACGAAATCTTGGTCGCTCCCCGTGCGGGGAGCGTGGGTTGAAATACAATGTCCAGCGCTCCGTGATAATCGCGTTGTAGCCGTCGCTCCCCGTGCGGGGAGCGTGGGTTGAAATGATTTTCCGTTTCCCACAGAACGGGCACGGTTTCGTCGCTCCCCGTGCGGGGAGCGTGGGTTGAAATCTTGATGGTCATCTTGCCAGTCGCCAGAACCTCGGTCGCTCCCCGTGCGGGGAGCGTGGGTTGAAATCCGCATATATGCAAACAGCGCACGGCTGTGCTTCGGTCGCTCCCCGTGCGGGGAGCGTGGGTTGAAATAGCACCCAGTAAACATCGTTCGCCTTTTCCAGATTGTCGCTCCCCGTGCGGGGAGCGTGGGTTGAAATCGTCGCTTGCGTTATGGGCCCGCCCACGTGCGCGTCGCTCCCCGTGCGGGGAGCGTGGGTTGAAATGCACAGGACTATCAGGATGCCATTGGCACGCGCCGTCGCTCCCCGTGCGGGGAGCGTGGGTTGAAATCCCGCGCGCTGAAGGTGGCGGCAAAGCTGCACCTGTCGCTCCCCGTGCGGGGAGCGTGGGTTGAAATGTCGGCGCAACGACGCAGGGCATCACAAAGACCGTGCGTCGCTCCCCGTGCGGGGAGCGTGGGTTGAAATACGAAAGTGCGGCAGGGCGCGAACCCTGCCGCATAGTCGCTCCCCGTGCGGGGAGCGTGGGTTGAAATGACCCGCACTCGCGCGTTAAAGCATTTTGCACATGTCGCTCCCCGTGCGGGGAGCGTGGGTTGAAATCTTGCTGAATTTCTGCGGCTTCTTCGTCGCTGGTCGCTCCCCGTGCGGGGAGCGTGGGTTGAAATACCAGAAGGCCCTTGACCTCATCGAGGGGCGGAAATGTCGCTCCCCGTGCGGGGAGCGTGGGTTGAAATCTTGCTATTTACCAGCTTATCAATATACGGAATGGGTCGCTCCCCGTGCGGGGAGCGTGGGTTGAAATACGAAAGTGCGGCAGGGCGCGAACCCTGCCGCATAGTCGCTCCCCGTGCGGGGAGCGTGGGTTGAAATTGGTATGCAATCCTGGCTTCCGTGCTGCTGCTGGTCGCTCCCCGTGCGGGGAGCGTGGGTTGAAATGCTGCTGGCTGCGGAAGCCGACAGCCGTTGATTTGGTCGCTCCCCGTGCGGGGAGCGTGGATTGAAATGCCGCCTGCTGCCGGATTTCCGCCACCGTCGGCAGTCGCTCCCCGTGCGGGGAGCGTGGATTGAAATGATCTCCACGAAGCCTTTCACGCGCGGAAGTGTGGTCGCTCCCCGTGCGGGGAGCGTGGATTGAAATCAGAGCTTGCGGAACGCCGCCTTTGCGCCAGCGCGTCGCTCCCCGTGCGGGGAGCGTGGATTGAAATCTATTTATAAGCGGTGACAGAATGGCGGCGGTTCACGGTCGCTCCCCGTGCGGGGAGCGTGGATTGAAATTTTCCGGGCGCAAGCCCTGCTTGATTTGGAAGCTGTCGCTCCCCGTGCGGGGAGCGTGGATTGAAATCAGTCCCGCGCGGGCAATGAAGGCGTTGACGTGGCGTCGCTCCCCGTGCGGGGAGCGTGGATTGAAATGCCTGAACCCGTCGCCGCCACGCGCGGCGGTACCCGTCGCTCCCCGTGCGGGGAGCGTGGATTGAAATATAGCCCTGCGAATCATACGAAAGTCGGTGCTTAGTCGCTCCCCGTGCGGGGAGCGTGGATTGAAATTCTGGTGCAATCCTCCCTATGGTCGGCGGATCGGGTCGCTCCCCGTGCGGGGAGCGTGGATTGAAATTGATTAAAAAACCGGTTTTTGCCAAGACAGAGGGTCGCTCCCCGTGCGGGGAGCGTGGATTGAAATCGCACACGCATCGAGGCCGCCATTGAAAGCAGCAGCAGGTCGCTCCCCGTGCGGGGAGCGTGGATTGAAATGCCCCGGCGTAAACCGCAACAGCAAAGAAGAAGCACGTCGCTCCCCGTGCGGGGAGCGTGGATTGAAATCATTTTGCAGGACGAACTTGGCGCGGACTGGCGCATGTCGCTCCCCGTGCGGGGAGCGTGGATTGAAATGTTGTTATCCGGGTCGATGTCGGCGGTGATACTTCTCGCGTCGCTCCCCGTGCGGGGAGCGTGGATTGAAATGTCGGGGAACAGCGCGTCAACCGGGTCGTTCGGGTCGCTCCCCGTGCGGGGAGCGTGGATTGAAATTCCGTTTCCCATCGGCTTATCTGCAAAATCAATGTCGCTCCCCGTGCGGGGAGCGTGGATTGAAATCCAGAGGCGAACGATTTTCGGCTATTGATGAATAGTCGCTCCCCGTGCGGGGAGCGTGGATTGAAATGGCAGCGGCGACAGCAAGATGCCGGACTGCTCGTCGTCGCTCCCCGTGCGGGGAGCGTGGATTGAAATATCCTGTTTAATATATCCAGTGCCGCAGTAAAAAGTCGCTCCCCGTGCGGGGAGCGTGGATTGAAATACATTGAGCTGCCCAAGGGATGCGCGGGCTTGCTGGTCGCTCCCCGTGCGGGGAGCGTGGATTGAAATGTAGAGGGGGTCGGAGCGCTTTCCGTCGCCCTTCACGTCGCTCCCCGTGCGGGGAGCGTGGATTGAAATTCTGCGGACTGCGGCGGACTGGTTGACCTGAATGGTCGCTCCCCGTGCGGGGAGCGTGGATTGAAATATGCAGCTCCTCTCCAAGTGCAAGTGGCTGCCGGTCGCTCCCCGTGCGGGGAGCGTGGATTGAAATCACGTTTTGGACAAGATGCTTTTTGCCACCGCGCGTCGCTCCCCGTGCGGGGAGCGTGGATTGAAATCATGTGGTATAATCCTCCTTAGGAGGCGATAGCGTTGTCGCTCCCCGTGCGGGGAGCGTGGATTGAAATCTGCCGTTACCGTGTAAAGGCTGTCAACAACGGGTCGCTCCCCGTGCGGGGAGCGTGGATTGAAATGCAAAAAAAGGTTGTAGCAATCCTGCGCATTGTTGTCGCTCCCCGTGCGGGGAGCGTGGATTGAAATGTGAAACTACGGTTTTACGAAGAGTTACCACCAAACGTCGCTCCCCGTGCGGGGAGCGTGGATTGAAATGAAGACTGCCCGTCTCTGTATTAAAACCGTCTATGTCGCTCCCCGTGCGGGGAGCGTGGATTGAAATAATTTGCAGATTACGCAGATTCGGAGCAAGAACGTCGCTCCCCGTACGGGGAGCGTGGATTGAAATTCAAATACGCTGCTGTTATTCACGCAAGAGAAGCAGTCGCTCCCCGTGCGGGGAGCGTGGATTGAAATCACAAAACGATAGCGCACTACTTGTTCGCCCTGCGTGTCGCTCCCCGTGCGGGGAGCGTGGATTGAAATCGAAAGTTTCTAACCCAAATGTTTATGGAGCACGTCGCTCCCCGTGCGGGGAGCGTGGATTGAAATGAAAACTCTTTGCGGTTTCCCGCGACCGGCTGTTCGTCGCTCCCCGTGCGGGGAGCGTGGATTGAAATCGGCCGGTTCCGCGTCCGGCACTCGTCAGGCGGGTGTCGCTCCCCGTGCGGGGAGCGTGGATTGAAATGACCTCTGCCAGAAGGTCATCGTCAGGCGGGTTATCGTCGCTCCCCGTGCGGGGAGCGTGGATTGAAATGGTCAATGCCGTTGTTCTTGCGCACCAACAGCCGTCGCTCCCCGTGCGGGGAGCGTGGATTGAAATGTCATGGAATACGGAAGGTTCGGCACGGTGCGAGTCGCTCCCCGTGCGGGGAGCGTGGATTGAAATACGGGCGTTTTGCCTTTTCGCCGGCGCGAATCTGGTCGCTCCCCGTGCGGGGAGCGTGGATTGAAATGCGCTGACAGCATCCCAGTACGGGCGCATGACCTGTCGCTCCCCGTGCGGGGAGCGTGGATTGAAATAGGAGGCGTTCGACGCCTACAAGCAGCAGGTGGAGTCGCTCCCCGTGCGGGGAGCGTGGATTGAAATACCAACGCCGGGACGTGCGCCGATGTAGATTAGCGTCGCTCCCCGTGCGGGGAGCGTGGATTGAAATCTGCGGTGTGCCATATGCTTTGTAGTTAATATTGTCGCTCCCCGTGCGGGGAGCGTGGATTGAAATTCTTTCCATCCGGAGCAGTCCAGCGGCTATGTTGGTCGCTCCCCGTGCGGGGAGCGTGGATTGAAATCAAAGGTGCTTGCCCGAAGACCAGTCGTCATTTGTCGCTCCCCGTGCGGGGAGCGTGGATTGAAATTTGATTATGTGGCGACGGGTGAGGATGTCGAGCCGTCGCTCCCCGTGCGGGGAGCGTGGATTGAAATGCGCCAGCGTCGCAAGTTCGCGGCGTTTCGCGCGTCGCTCCCCGTGCGGGGAGCGTGGATTGAAATCGGGGCGGAATTCCGCAGCGCCCATCATGACGACGTCGCTCCCCATGCGGGGAGCGTGGATTGAAATGTTTACGGCACGCAGGTCTTCACCACCAAGGAGAAAGTCGCTCCCCGTGCGGGGAGCGTGGATTGAAATCATCTGCTGTTCGTTCGTGGAAAAGGACGTGTCCGTGTCGCTCCCCGTGCGGGGAGCGTGGATTGAAATACACCCATCAAGTAGCTTAGATTCCCTTGCGGGTGTCGCTCCCCGTGCGGGGAGCGTGGATTGAAATATATCAACCTTTCCGTTGTAACGGGATGCGCTACTGTCGCTCCCCGTGCGGGGAGCGTGGATTGAAATTGCTGGCGGCTGCTGGCTCTGGCTGGCGGCTCTGTCGCTCCCCGTGCGGGGAGCGTGGATTGAAATCTTTTCGTGGCCGTTTTCGGCCTTTCGCGACGTCCGTCGCTCCCCGTGCGGGGAGCGTGGATTGAAATGGCCCGTGCCACCGGGCCCTCATCAGGCGGGTTAGTCGCTCCCCGTGCGGGGAGCGTGGATTGAAATATGACAGGCGTAGCTCGACCGGCTGTTGTGATTGTCGCTCCCCGTGCGGGGAGCGTGGATTGAAATAACAAGTCCGACTATTACCGCCAGCGCGCACAGGTCGCTCCCCGTGCGGGGAGCGTGGATTGAAATATGGCGGGATGCTGTGACCGCACTCGGTGGCGCGGTCGCTCCCCGTGCGGGGAGCGTGGATTGAAATCAAATCAGACAAACGGGAATTGATAGAGGCTTTATGTCGCTCCCGTGCGGGGAGCGTGGATTGAAATCGGTTGCAACGCGATTATCACGGCGCGTTGGACAGTCGCTCCCCGTGCGGGGAGCGTGGATTGAAATTCCACCCACTGCGACACCATCACATAGCGGTGCTCTCGCTCCCCGTGCGGGGAGCGTGGATTGAAATGTACTTGTAGCAATTTACTTCCGATTGCCTGTGTGTCGCTCCCCGTGCGGGGAGCGTGGATTGAAATGACCTCGATGAGCTGCTGCGCGCCGACCAAAGCAGTCGCTCCCCGTGCGGGGAGCGTGGATTGAAATAGATGAAGCAGGAAATTAAGGACATCCGCGCGGAACGTCGCTCCCCGTGCGGGGAGCGTGGATTGAAATCGTCCCGCTGGTGCGCGCCGGACGGGTCTTTCCGTCGCTCCCCGTGCGGGGAGCGTGGATTGAAATGTGTTCACATACACGCCGTCCACTTCCACCTTCGTCGCTCCCCGTGCGGGGAGCATGGATTGAAATCGGTCAAATCTGTGCAAGGTTGGCTTGGTCATGGTCGCTCCCCGTGCGGGGAGCGTGGATTGAAATGCCGAGAGCGCTTCAATGCTGTTCTGATTCGCGCGTCGCTCCCCGTGCGGGGAGCGTGGATTGAAATTTGGAATGTCCGACGAGGCTTGCGAAGAAGCGGAAGTCGCTCCCCGTGCGGGGAGCGTGGATTGAAATTGCCTCCTCCTCAATAGTCGCCGCCGCCAACGCTGTCGCTCCCCGTGCGGGGAGCGTGGATTGAAATGCTTGTGGTCAGCCCGCCCGTGTTTGCCGCCGTAGGTCGCTCCCCGTGCGGGGAGCGTGGATTGAAATCTTGACGCCCGCGTGGGCGCACACTGCTCGTATGTCGCTCCCCGTGCGGGGAGCGCGGATTGAAATACGCCGCCTTCCAGCTGCTCATAGCTGGCGTAGGGTCGCTCCCCGTGCGGGGAGCGTGGATTGAAATTAAAGGGGAAGGAAAACCCTTAGGGCAAATCATCCAGCTTGTAAACGCCATCGGACAGCTCCTCCATCTGATCCACGAGCTTTCCGTCACGGTACACCTCAAAGACCGCGCCGCTCAGATGGTGGTCGGGATAGTCCTTATCCACCTTGGTCAGCTGAACGCTGCCGCGAATGAGCTTGTTGGTGATCTCGATCACAGCACCGTCCTGATCTACCTTCACGGTATAAGGCGTGTCATCCATCACATAGCCCTCCGGTGCAGCGATTTCACGAACCACATACTCGCCATAAGGGATGTCCGCAAAGGTGAAGCTGCCGTCCTCTGCGGAAACGGTGGTCAGGATAGGCTCGGTGCCGTCAGTAAGGAACAGACCGATAGTAGCTCCGGCCAGCGCCTTGCCGTCCTCATCCTTCTTCATGCCGTGGATTTCTCCGTTAATCATCTCGTTGGTAATGCTCTTCCCGTCATTGACGGCAATCTCCACCACGGGAATTTCCTGACCGGCATAGGCAAAGATCACAGGATACTTCTCATCGAAGAGAATGTAGTGGCTGTCGGTGCTGATTTCCTTGACATAGTAGCTGCCGCAAGGAACATCGCTCTTGAGCACTGCCTTTCCGTTTTCATCAAGGGACAGAATCTCGATGAGACCGTCCACAGGAATGACGGAGCCGTCTGCTGCGGTAAGCTCCTCGGCGGCATAGAAGCCGAAGGTCACGGCGGAAAGCTCGTTATTCATACCGATACCGAACTGCTTGTTCTGCTCCAGCACCTTGGAAAGAGAAATCCGCGCCTTCTGTCTGTCGTTGCAGAAGCTGGCAGCGGTTTCGGTGATCTCAATCTCCTGGCCGGCATAGACAAGCTCTGCGGTATGGGCGTCCTTGTTAATGACCATGCCGTCGGGGGCTTTCATCTCGGTGATTTCGTATTTTTCCAGATACAGCGGCTTGCTCTCCGCCATGCCATCTGCGCCGGTGGTCACCGTATCCACCACCTCGCCGGCACTACAGCGCAGCGTACCATCCGGGGTGTAGATGTCCTCTGCTGCCTTGATCTCATAGGTTGCTCCCGCAAGTCCCTGCACCGTATAGACCGGCTGATAGACCCCGTCCGCCGCCGTAACAGAGGCAAACACCTCGCCGGTTTTGGAAATCTTGATGATGCCCTTCTGTGCGTAATTGCCCAGCTTCACTGCAACGATTGTCACGCCGCCTTCCTCGGTGGAATTCTCTTCGGTCACATCAAACTTGACCGCCTCATGACTGAGGATGTAGCCGTAAGGGGCAGAGACCTCCTTGAGGGAGTAGCCCTTGCCAAACTCCAGCTTTTCCGGCGTGATGAGCATACCGGCGTCATTGGTGTAGAAGGTGTCGATGGTGGTGACCTCCGGATAGGTAAAGGACATTTCCACCTTGGAGCCGTCCGGACGGAAGATCTGGAAGCCCGCACCCGCATAGGGAATGGTATTGCCGGTCTCCGCGTCCACCTTGATGACCTTAATAAATGACTCGAAGTTGGCATTGTTGATGAGGTAGCGATAGGTCTCGCCGTCCTTGGCAATGAACACATCAAAGTCGCTCATCAGCTCACGGCCCTCCCAGCCGGAAACCTGATGCACAGTGTACACGCCGTAGGGCAGGTCCTTACTTTGGGCAAAGCCGTTTTCGTCGCAGGTCAGATAGTCCCTCTCACTATCTTTGGCGGCTTCATAGCTTCCGGCAGATTTCAGATAGACGGCAAAAATCGCGCCTTCTTCGGGCGTTTCAATTTGTGTGTCGCCGTTGTCGGTGTGCTTGATGATGGCGATATTGCCCTTCTGCACCTGCTCGGCAACAGCCACGGCAGGTGCAGCGTTCAGCTCAACGGTGTAATTGACTGCCTCTGCACCGACAGGATAAACGGTGCTGTCCAGCAGATAGCCCTCGGAGGGGCTGATCTCACGAATTGTCCAGTCGTCGCCGCAGACATAATAGCCGGTGGTGAACTGGCCAGTTTCATCGGTGTAGTAGGTATCCACAAGCTGATTGCCCTTATAGATGCCGTAGGCGGCACCGGCAAGAGAAGCATCACCCTGCGCCATTCCGCTCTCACAGTCGCTCTTGGTGACGGTGACATTGAATTTCTTGAGGATGTTGGAAAAGCTCTTATTGGTTACACTGTTCCATTCCACTGCGGCGCTCTGACTGTCGGGAATCACATGGCGAATGGCGGTGTCCATCTCCTCCAGCGTGTAGCCGGTGCCGATAAGCACAGCCTTGAAAGTCGCCACACCGTTTTCATCGGTGACGGCATATTCATCTACAGGAAGGCCGCTGAGGGAAGTTCCAAAGAGGTGGAACTTCACACCCTGATTCAGTCCGTCCTCGGAGGTCTTGGTCACGGTCAGATCGCCGCGGCGGAGTACATTGTTGAAGGAAACCGTCGCCGTCTGTCCGGCAAGCACGGTAACACGGTGGCTTTCCTGGGGCACATACTTGTCATAACTCTGCTCAGTGACGGTATAGACACCGGGCATCAGATTGTCGATGCGAATTTCACCGTTTCGGTCTGTGGTAACGGTCTGATTGACGCCCTCGCCGGTGATGGTGAAGGCAATGCCGTCCACCTTGCCGTCCTCGCTGGTCTTGATAATTTTAGCGCCTCCATAGCTGACCTTCAGCTTGACAAATGCCCTTACGGGGTCGCTGACGGAGGCCGTATAGGTGATGGTATCCTGAACGCCGCCGTTGGGGCCGTACTTATAGTCCGTCCAAACAAGAACGCCGCAGCGGGATGCACTTCGACTTGCGGAGATCGTCACATTGCGGGTGGGAGCCGTATCGGTGGTGATGGTGAGCGTATTGCCCGACACGCTGAAATGGAAGCCTGTCTCACTGGCGGAGAAGGTAAACTGCGACAGCACGCGGTTGATATCCGTGAGCTCGGCAATGTACTGACTGCCATCCCACGCAAGCTCAATGGTCTTTGCGCCGCCGCTGCTTCTGCTCATAAAGCTGGGGCAAACGGCATGACTCTGCACACTGGACTCGATGCTGTCGTAATAATCCATGATTCGGCTATACAGCGGATGATTGGGGGAAACCAGCGACAGGATCTCGTCATAGCCGCCGGTGCTCACATGGTCAAAGTCCGCATCGCGCTCGCCCACAACCGTTTCCCAAACGAGCAGCTGGGTAGCGAAGGCGTGGGCCAGCTTATCCGCATCGGAATCGTTCTGCGATCTCCACGAGGTGGAAAGGTTGCCCTGATAGCCATACTGCATGATACGCCCCAGCAGCAGCTTAATATCGTCCGGCTCGATGGTGTTGTTGTACTGGCTGGGATAGTTATCCCAGAAATCCTCACCGAAGCTGTGATAGGTATCGCCGACATTTCGGGAAAGGCCGGGCTCGATGCAGTAGCACACCTTCCCGTCAAAGGAATCCATGCAGTGCAGGGTAGTATAGTTGCTGGAGCCTGTTGCCCAGCCGTTCATATATTTTTTCGCGGAGTGTCCCCATGCGTCCTCGGAGTAAATCTGAGCAGCGTCCCCGTCACGGGGGAAAGAAATCATATAGGACTCCGCTGTTTCGCTTGCGGCGAAGGCTGTGGTCGTGCCAAAGCCCGCAAGCACGGTGAATGCCATGAGGACTGCAAGCAGCCCCGACATTCCTCTTTTGAGAATCTTCTTCATTCGTTCTGTCCTCCTTCAAGGCATGAAAAAAGCACCGTGCTTCCACGATGCTCATTTCGGAGTATTGATTTGTTGATGCTTATGCGTACCCGATATAGATCAGGTAGCTGCTTGTGCCAACGCATTCGTACCAGATCCAGACAGCAGTTATCTCCCCATCCTTCGCATATCTGTTCAGGCGTGAGTTAATGTCTCGCTCCAGGTAGTTGCAGGTCGGCTTCGCGGTGATCGGATTGTCCCAGCAATCGGTTGCCGAGCTATCCAAGGTCAGCCCCAAGCTCACCGCCGTGCTTTTTGCGTAGGAAATCCAGCAGTCGATATCAAATGTGGGCTCGGGCTCCGAAGTCGGTTCCGGCTCGGTTATCGCAGGAATGGATGGTTCCTCTGTGGGGTTCTCTGTTTCCACCGGCTCCTCCGGAAGCACGGGCGGCTGCTTGGTTTCCTCCGATGAAGGCGCATTCGATTCCGTGGGTGCGCTTACCGGCTCAGAAGAAATAGCAGAGCCGCTTTCGCGCTTGTCCTCATTTGATGTGCAAGCTGCTGGATCGGCGGCTTCTGTCGGTGCTTTGGCGGGAGCGCTTGAATCTGTGGATACCGGCTCAAAGGAAGCAGGCGTTCCTTCCTGCAGCGTGGGAGCCTCCGTGGTGTTTGCTGCCGCTTGCCCTTGCAATGGCTCTGCGGCGCATCCGGAAAGCAATACGGCAAGTAGGAGCGCACACAACATGAGATGCTTTTTCATGGGATGACCTCCAATGACTGTTTTTTCTCATATTGTACGAATGCACTTGATTTTCTTCAATTGTGCCGCCTGTATATTTTCTTTTTGAGCTGGTATTGCCGGTAAATGAGGGGGAGAGTGTGAGAGGGGGAACGGCGCTGACGCAGCGTCAAAAGGATAGACTGCCCCCTTGGCGAAGAACCTATCTTGCGTCATTCCGACTTTTCTGCCTTTCCTGATACCGGTGATAATATTCCAGCGCTTTTAGAATATACTCACCGGTTTTTTCGTAAGGAACGCTGGCAGGGATAAACCTTCTGGCCTCGGCGTACTTGATGTTGATCTTCTCCCTCTGGTTTGGCTTTTCCTCGCTCATGATCGACTCGATAACCTCGTTGTTCAGCTTTCCGTCCTGGGAGAATCGCTTCAGCTTAATGGCCTGGGCAAGGGATGGCGTGGCATCTGCGTAGGCGATTTGCTCCAGCAGGGCGCGCTGTTCCTCTTTTTGCAGGTACGAAAGCTCCACCGCCGATCTGAACGCAATGCGCCCCTCGTCAACCAAATCCAGAAGCTCCGGAATAAGCTCAGTAAGGCGAATATAGCGGTATACTTGGGCTTGTCCATCACCGGTTTCTTCTTTCAACAGAGCTGCCGATTTCACTCCCTTTAACTTGTTATCCATTGGAGAACAAGTTAGGTCAGCACGTTCACCTTGTCGATTCATGGCTTCCAGCCTCATCTTATACGAAAAAGCTTTTTCACTGGGCAGTATTACAGAGCGCTGCAGGTTCGATTCCACCATTAGAATGATGGCCTCGTCGCGGGTCATCTCCCGCACCTCAGCCTTCACGGTGTCAAAGCCGGCAAGCTCACAGGCCTTCTTTCTGCGATGCCCCGACACGATTTCATACCGCCCATCTTCCTTCGGTCGGAGGGTGACAGGGGTGATGATCCCGCGCTCCTTGATGCTCTGGACAAGCTGATCCATGTCCTCGTCCAGCTTCACCTTAAAGGGGTGGTCGGGAAAATCGTCAATCTCCGAGAGGGGAATATCATAAATGCGCGGGAGTTTATTTTCCTTTCGCTCCGCATCATTCATGAAAAGCTCATCGTACCCGGTCAGGCCCAGATCGATTTTTTGCACGCTCTTCAAGCTCTGTCACCTCCTTTGTGAGTGCCTCATACGCTGCTGCGACCTTGCCGTTCCTGTCATGGGAGAAGATGCTTTCTCCGGAAAGACTGCACTCCGCAGCTCTTACCGAAAAAGGAATTTCGGAACGGAACACGCGGATGTTCTCTCCCACGGTGGAACGAAGCGAGGAAATAATCGCCTTGGCGTTGTTGGTGCGGTTATCCACCATCGTCAGCAAAATGCCGTCAATCTTCAGCCTCGGATTGATCTGCCGCTTGATCTTTGAAATGGAGCGCAGAAGCAGGTTAAGACCTTTGGTTGACAGGAAGTTCGGCTGAGACGGGATAATCACACTGTCTGCCGCAACCAGCGCATTGACCGTCATCATACCCAGCGAGGGCATACAGTCAATCAGAATGTAGTCGTAGCTCTTTCTCATGCCGTCGATGGCGTTCTTCAGAACATACTCACGGCTCATGACATTGAACAGACCTGTTTCCATACCGGAGAGTTCAATGTTCGAGGGAAGCAAATCCACACCTTCCTGGTGCCGGATAATTGCACCCTCCGCAAGCGACTCATCATCAATGACCGACTGCATAAGGGACGACAGCGATACCTCCAGCTCGTCGGGGTTCTTTATGCCGAGGCTCACGGTTAAGCTGCCCTGCGGATCAGCATCCACCAGCAGGACCCGTTTGCCGGAGCTTGCAAGTCCCACACCGAGATTGACTGTGGTCGTCGTCTTGCCGACGCCGCCCTTCTGATTCGTGATGGCGATCACCTTACAGTTTTCCATGGGGTTTCCTCCTTTCTCTTTATTTGAATCATTTCTGATCCACGAAAGCCTCAAAATACCTTTTGGGGCTTTCGTCGCTGCATTTCATTTTTCCTCGAACCCAAAATGCAGAAAAGGAAGTCAACAGGCGTTCGGCTGCTGACCGAACTCATAGGAATCTCACCTCTGCCGGGTACTCCGCCAGCCCCATAGGGAAGTATCATTGTCCCTGAATCGTTTCATCGCCTTATCCGTAGCAAGCGGATATTTCAGAATGGTTCGGAATCGCTACCAACCTTGCTTTCCGTGATAACCCCTGTGGGCAGGAAGTTCGTGGCGCACCTTCATCCGGCTGGGACCTTCGCCCCCGATCAGGAATGTACCTGTTGAATGTGTATTCGATTGTCAAGGAACAGGTGAGAGGTTTTTGCCCCTCAAGTGGTAGATCACGGGAAAGGGCAAAAATTAAGTCTCCGGAGAAATTTCTAAAAAATTTTTTCACGGGCTCCTCCTTCGAGCATTCATCATTGGAATATCTGAAAACAAAAAAGGCCCAGCTACCGCAATGGGTAACTGGACCTTAACCATCTGTATATGGTATAAACGGGAATAAACTTCGCCAAAAGGATTCAAAGCAAAACAAAGATACCGGGAGGGAAAATTGTCTCTATAGATGCGCCTCGCAGAGCTCGGAATGGAGGGAGATTTTCCCCTATGGTTAACCCATTAAAAATTGGATAGAGAGCATCAAATTTCCTCAAAAGGAAACAGCAGAATCAAAAAAGAAAAGCCCCGGAAACCGTTGAGTTCCCAGGGGTTTGGGGCATTTTGAAGTCTCGATCAGCGCTTGCTGAACTGGGGCGCGCGACGAGCAGCCTTCAAGCCGTACTTCTTGCGTTCCTTCATACGAGGATCGCGGGTGAGGAAGCCAGCCTTCTTCAGGGCAGCACGCAGTTCCGGATCAGCCTTGCACAGGGCACGAGAGATGCCGTGACGAATTGCGCCGGCCTGACCGGACACACCGCCGCCGCAGACATTCACCAGCACGTCGAAAGAGGTCGTGCTGGTCAGCGTCAGGGGCTGACGAACGGTCATCTTGAGGGTCTCCAGACCGAAGTAGTTATCAATATCACGCTTGTTGATGGTCACTTTGCCATCACCGGCGACCAGGCGGACGCGGGCAACAGCCTTCTTGCGGCGGCCAACAGCGCTGTAATCAACCTTAGCCATTTGTTTTTCTCCTTTCCGCCTTACACGAGGTCAAACTTCACGGGCTTCTGCGCCGCATGGTCATGATTCGGGTCAGCGTAGACCTTGAGCTTCTTGGCCATCTGGCGACCCAGCGGTCCCTTGGGCAGCATACCCACGACAGCACGGCGGATTGCAAATTCAGGCTTCTCAGCCAGCAGCTTGCGGTACTTGGTTTCCTTCAGGCCGCCGACATAGCCGGTGTGATGATAATAAATCTTCTGATCCAGCTTCTTGCCGGTCATGACGATCTTATCCGCATTGATGATAATGACATAATCGCCGGTATCCACATTGGGGGTGTAAATCGGCTTATTCTTGCCGCGAAGGATGTTCGCGACCTGGCTGGCCACACGGCCAAACACCTGACCCTCGGCATCGACAACATACCACTGACGGGTAATGTCAGCCGCTTTCGGCATGAACGTCTTCAAAGGTTTTTCCTCCCTAAGTGATGGTTCTCTATGTGTGTGCGGCATGGCATGATGGTCGCATGTCCTCCGCGGGTGTTTCAATAGTTTCCGGGGCAAGCGGAGCTATTGATGCCATCCACTATTGTACAATAAACGTGCCGCTTTGTCAAGCGCAAAATGCGCATTTTTCAAGGGTTTTCGGAGGTTTTTTCCCCTTTTGACGCACCTTTTTGCTGATTTGCCGCTATGCCTCCCAAAAGCCGTCAGCGTTTCCGCTTTCTCGGCGGACGCTCCGGCAGTTCTTCCCACATCGCCTGCACCATGGCGCGGAGCTTTGCGGAATCGGCGAGAATCGGGACGTGCAGCATGGGCTTCGCGCCGTCATAGGGCGGCTCGGCGGAAGTACCCGGCATGAAGCGCCATGCCGCGGGGACATTCTTGACCATGAAGCCCGTGCCGTATATGCCGCCGAAAATCCGCTCGCGGTAGTAGAAGATGAACCCGCCCATCATGGGGATTCGGCGGACTTCCGGCAGCGGTGCCAGCTGGGCAGAGACGAAATCCGCCAGCTCGCGATTCGTCATGCGCTTCCGCAGATTATCGACGCGCCCGGCGATATTCGCGGCAAATTGCTCGTCCGTGAACGACGGGTCGCGGGTGCTTTTCCAAAGGCTGCACGGCAGGTCGGGACACTGCGCGCAGTTCCGCAAGCCCTTTTTCTCCCGCACACAGGCGTAAATCGGGCACGCGCAGCCCGTCGGCGCATGGAACACACGCCCCTGACATTCGTTGCAGCCCCGGCACAGTCCCCCAAAGAATGAACACGCGCCGCAGTCCGTGCCGCAGACGCTGATGCTTTCGCTCATGTTGATACCTCTTCCGGCGGATAAACGCCGTTTTTCTCCATTGTACGCCCATTTTCGCACGATGTCTTGAAGAAACGCGACACGTTTTCCCCGTGATAGCGGCGAAACTCGCGGCACAGGTGCGCCTGATCCGCAAAGCCGTAGCGCGCAGCCGCGTCCTGCACGTCCGTCACTGTCCCGTGGCAAATCTCCTGATAGAGCGCTTGATACCGCACCAGCGCGCTCCCCTTCTTCGGTGTCATCCCCCAGTACTCGCCCAAAAGGCGCTCCAGCTGACGGCTGCTGATGAACGATTCGTGCGCCCACTCGCTGATGGTCGCCGTTCCCCGATGGCACAGCAGCGCATCCGCCGCCGTCTCCACCAGCGGATTTTCCCGGCACTGAAACGCCAGCAGGACGCTCTGCGCATATGCCGCGCGCGATGGCAATCCATCCAGTTCCAGCAATCGCGCCCGCAGTGCCCGGTCAAGGCGGCCGAATCGGACTTCCGGCGATTCAAAGCCGTTCAGCGTGCCGCGAAGGGCATCATCCGCAAACGCATACGCGCCGAAGGCATGGAAGCGGATGGCGAATGTGCTCACCGTATGCCCCGGAATCATCGGCAAATGCGCGGTGCCGCACACGTCGCTGACGCCGCAGAAACTCGCTTGAATGATGCGTCCTGCCGTTTCGTCAATGTGGTAGATGAGGTCAGCGCAGACATCGGGGATGATGCGCGTCGGGGATGCGCCAGCGCCGATGATGCCGCCCCAGAAGCAGCGAATCCACCTTTGCAGGGATTCACAAGGCGGGATTTCATGGTGTGCCGCCGTTGCGAGGAAGGGAGTGGCCGTCAGGGGCTGCCACATGCGGCGGATGTTTATCATTCGCAGTTCTCCTTCCTTATACAACGCTTTTGTTGCAGGGGATTTCGCCTCTGCGGAGGCAAAAAGTTGGGCTTTCCGTTCGCCCCTTGACCCCTTCGGTCGTCACTTTTCCGTCTCAAACGTCACATTCCGCCCGTCGGAGCGGCAGATGATTGTCCCCTGCTCGTCGGTGCGGAAAACAACAACATCCGCGTCGCGAAGGCGGCTCAGGGTGCTTTCCGCCGGATGGCCATAGGTGTTGCCCTTGCCGACGCTGATGACAGCGTACTGCGGCATGATTTCACGCAGGAAAGCATAGCATGTCGAGGTTTCACTGCCGTGATGACCGACTTTCAGCACCGTCGCCTGCAGCGGTTCGCCATTTGCCAAAAGCGCGTGTTCCGCGTTCCACTCCGCGTCGCCCGTGAAGAGGAACGACGTGCTGCCGCAGTCCACGCGCACGACCAGCGACATGTCGTTTGTGTCCGTGAAGCCCTGCCCGTCGGAGAGGAACGTCACCTGTGCGCTGCCGAGATAAAAGCTGTCGCCGATGCTCGGCACGGTCAGCGAAATTCCCTGTCTTTCGGTGTACTTCACCAGTGAGCTGAATACCTTCGTATCCCACTGCGTCACGGGCGAATACACCGCGCCGACCGTGCAGGCATTCAGCGCGCCGGGCAGACCGCCAATGTGATCTTCATGCGGATGCGTCGCAATGATGGCGTCAAGGTGCTCAATCCCCAGCGTCTTAGTCAGGTAAGCGTAGACGAATTGGCTGGCGGAGGCTTTGCCGCCGTCAATCATCATGGCGTGGCCGTCGCTGACGAGAATCGCGCCGTCCGCCTGACCGACATCGAGGAAATACACCGTTAAATCAGCGGATGAAACGGGTGCGGCGGTCGCCGTCGGCAGCTTCGTCGGAATCGGTGCGAGGAAATCATCCCCGTTCGGCGCGTCGCTGCGGATGAACAGCAGCACCGCCATCAGGAGTGTCAGCAGCAGTTGGAAAATCGTCCGGCGTGTCGCCTTGCGCCGCGTCGTCCGGCGTTTTTTCTTCTTCATCGTGTACCCGTGCTGCCAAAGCCGCCGCGGGACGCATTGTCAAGGTGCTCTACCGTCACCAGCTCCGGCTTGTCCATCTTCCTCATCACGCGGAACTGGCAGATGCGGTCGCCGCGCGCGATCGTCGTGTCGCGCATGGCCAGCGCTGGAAAGCCCCACACGTCGTCATCGCCGCAGTAGCTTTCGTCGATGACACCCATGCTGTTCGCCTGCAGAATCCCCCACTTGCGGAAGGTCGAGCTGCGCGGCACAATGTGCGCCTCGTACCCCTCCGGCAGCTGCATCGACACGCCCAGCGAAATAATGCGGAACTCCCCCGCGTGCATCGTCACGGTTTCCGCCGCGCACAGGTCAATCCAGTCCCCCTGCGGCAGGATGGTCAGCGGCACTGCGCCGTCGTGATATCGAACCAGAATCTTCATGCTTGTTCCCCTTTCTGTTTGCCTTTTTATCATAGCACAAAAAGGCATTGCCGGGAAGACGAACACGCAGATTTTTCTTTTCCCAAAAAACTTCCGATTCTCGGGATGAAAATGCCCGCGCGCTCCGTTAGATGGGCAGATGCCACCCCAAAGACGATTTATACTATTTCCAAATGAGAATGCGCCAAGATGCGAAGCGAATTTTTCGCGCTGGCTAACGCGAATGAAACGCAGCGTAGCAGCGCTACGCTAAGTGGAATGAGCGGACGCAAGCGCGGAAAAGGCGCGAGCAGATGGCGCAGGTGAATTTGGAAATAGTATTAATTAGGAAAGGACTGACCCTATGAACATCACGCTCAAGCCCATTGACGAAAGCAACTTTCTGGATGCATTCCATTTGCAGCTCCGCGACAACCAGACGCAGTACGTCTCCCACCCGATTCGCAGCCTTGCGCAGGCGTATGTCTACCGTGATCAGTGCCAGCCGTTCGGCATTTACGCTGACGCGCGGATGGTGGGGTACGTCATGGTGATTTACGACTACGACGTGCCGGAATACGACATTTGGCACATGATGATTGACGCCGCCGAGCAAGGCAAAGGCTACGGAACAGCGGCGATGAAGGCGGTGCTGGACTATATCGCGACGAAGCCGTTCGGGGATTCCGGGCGCGTTGTGCTGACGTGCCATCAGGCGAATATTCCAGCGATGCGGCTGTACGAATCGCTGGGATTCCAGCACACGGGGAATGTGGATGAGGACGGCGAGGAGGAAATGGTGAAGGTGGTGTAAGGGGGTGCAAATTTCTCATCCGTGACTAATTCAAAATGGCTATGAAAGAACAACCGTCGTTCTTCCATAGCCATTTTTGAGTATTTACGCCTTTTGTCGTACTTACAGCATTAGTGCTTAATGCCGCTGTTTTTTTACTTTCCTCTCAATACGTTTGAAACTGTTGATTGAGAAATATCCAGCATTGCTGCTATTGTTTCTTGCGTGAGATTTTGCTTTGCCAAATCTCTGATAATATTATTTCGTTGGGGGATAGACAAGATTTCAGGAATCTTGTGAATAGTTTCTGAAACGACACCGGAAGCTGTTATCCTCTTAATCAGAGTGCTCCCATCATCCAGCACAGCACGCGCAATTTTTGCGCCCGTTTTCTTATTAGATTTAAGCGCCAACGAGATGATATTCCCTGTTGTTTTGCCGACTTCTTTTAAGTCAGCCTTTTTGAAAATACTAAGCAAGTCCGTTCCCATGTAGCACCTCCAAAATATTAGAATAATATTGAGACGATTATTAGTATAATATTAATTTAATATTTTGTCAAGTAGCATATGCGCTATGAAGAAAAATTTTATGCAGTGTTATTGAAACCATTAGTTAGACTTCATTGATTGCGAAAAGTCATTTAAAACAAATAGGGTAGCAAATGTAAATTTGCTCTCTTTTGTTTATCTTCCTACATGAGTAATACTCCTCATCCTCTCCCGCACCAGCTGGTCATCTCCCGCAAACTCGCCACAATCCCCGGCAGCTTCTTTACCACCTCGTCCACATCCGCCTGCGTGGTGTCCGTGCCGAGGGTCAGCCGCAGCGAACCTTTCGCTTCGTCGCGCGTCAAGCCAGTCGCCGTCAGCACATGGCTGGGGTCAAGGCTGCCCGCGGTACACGCCGACCCGCTCGATGCCGCGATGCCCTCCAAATCCAGCCGGAGCAGCACCGCTTCGCCCTCGATGCCCGCAAAAGACACGTTCACGTTGTTCGGCAGGCGCTTGTCCATCGTGCCGTTGATGCGCATGTTGGGAATCGCCGCCGTCAAGCCGCTGATCAGCCGATTGCGCAGGAAAGTCATCCGCGCCGCGTTCTCCGCCAAGCCCTCTTCCGCCAGTTCAATCGCCTTGCCCAAGCCGACGATGCCCGGCAGATTCTCCGTGCCTGCGCGATGTCCGCGTTCCTGCGCGCCGCCGTGAATCAGCGGGTCGATTTTCACGCCCTTGCGGATGTACAGCGCGCCGATGCCCTTCGGCCCGTGGAACTTGTGTGCCGAGAGGGACAGCATGTCCGCGTGGAGCGCCTCGACATCCAGCGGAATCGCGCCAACAGCCTGCACCGCGTCCGTGTGGAAGAGTACGCCGCGTTCGTGGCAGAGCGCGCCAATCTCCGCAACGGGTTCGAGCGTGCCGATTTCGTTGTTCGCCGCCATCACACTGACCAGCACGGTATCCGGGCGCAGGGCGTTCTCCACCTGCTGGACGGTCACGAAGCCGTCCGCATCCACCGGGAGATACGTCACCTGCCAACCCTGCGCTTCCAGCCACTGGCAGGTATGCAGGATGGCATGATGCTCAATCTGCGTGGTGATGATGTGCTTGCCCTTCTCCTGATGCGCAAACGCCGCGCCCTTGAGCGCCCAGTTGTCGCTCTCCGACCCGCCCGCGGTGAAATAGATTTCCTGCGCGCTGCACCCCAATGCCGACGCGACCTGCCGCCGTGCGCGCTCGACCGCCTTTTTCGCATCCCGTCCCGTAGAATGAATGGAGGACGGGTTGCCGTACACCTGCATATAATAAGGAAGCATTGCCTCCATCACGGGCTGCGAAACGGCGGTCGTCGCCGCATTATCCAGATAAATACGATCCATGTGTGTTCCTTCCTTTTCGCTTTCTCCTTCTGGGAATTGTAGCACGCTTTCTATCGCTTTGTCAACCGCTGATTCGCCGCTTGCACAACCGTTTGTTTTGTCCTCTTTGCATCACTTCAGCGCCATTTCCCACAAAAAAATTTGCGAAAGATTCACGAAAACGTTTGCGTAAACGCAAAAGCTGTGATACAATAAGATTGCAACAATCACTGCGGCTACGTCCGCTGCTCTGGAGGATTAGGTGCATGAAATACGGTCACTTTGACGACAAAGCCCGCGAGTACGTCATCGACACGCCGCGGACGCCCTACCCGTGGATTAACTATCTCGGCTGCGAACAGTTCTTCGGCATCATCAGCAATACCGCCGGCGGCTATTGCTTCTACCGCGATGCCCGACTGCGCCGCGTCACCCGCTACCGCTACAATAACATGCCTGTGGACAACGGCGGCCGCTACTTCTACATCAAGGATGGCGACACGGTCTGGAATCCCGGCTGGAAGCCCGTCAAAACGGAGCTGGACAGCTACTCCTGCCGCCACGGCATGGGCTACACCATCATCACCGGTCAGAAGAACGGTCTGACCGCCAGCCAGCTCTCTTTTGTGCCGATGGGCGTGAACGCCGAGGTGCATCAGGTGACGCTGCGCAATGATTCCGACACGCCCAAGAATGTCATCCTGACGTCGTTCGTCGAGTTCTGCCTTTGGAACGCGCAGGATGACATGACGAACTTCCAGCGCAACTTCTCCACCGGCGAGGTCGAGGTGGAAGGCAGCGTCATCTACCACAAGACTGAATACCGCGAGCGCCGCAATCACTATGCGTTCTACGCCGTGAACACCCCCGTGGACGGCTTCGACACCGACATGGAGACGTTCCTTGGGCTGTACAACGGCTTCGAGAACCCGCAGGCGGTTTTCACCGGCAAGATGGGCAACTCCATCGCGTCCGGCTGGCAGCCGATGGCGGCGCATCAGGTGAAGGTGTCCCTTGCCCCCGGCGAAGAGCGCCGCTTCAACTTCGTGCTGGGCTACGTCGAAGTGCCGCAGGCGGAGAAGTTCGTCGCGCCCAGCGTCATCAACAAAGCCCCTGCGAAGGCGCTGCTGGAGAAGCTGACGACCGACGAGCAGATTGCCGAAGCGTTCAACGCGCTGAAGAAGCACTGGGACAACCTGCTGTCCGCCTATGTGCTGACCACGCCCGACGAGAAGCTGGGCCGCATGGTCAACATCTGGAACCCCTATCAGTGCATGGTCACGTTCAACATGAGCCGTTCGACCTCCATGTTCGAGAGCGGCATCGGGCGCGGCATGGGCTTCCGCGATTCTTCGCAGGACTTGCTCGGCTTCGTGCATCAAATCCCCGAACGCGCCCGCGAACGCATCCTCGACATTGCCGCGACGCAGTTCCGCGACGGCGGCTGCTATCACCAGTATCAGCCCCTGACCAAGAAGGGCAACAACGACATCGGCGGCGGCTTCAATGACGACCCGCTGTGGCTGATTGCCGGTACGGCGGCGTACATCAAGGAGACGGGCGACTTTGGCATTCTCGATGCCGCAACGCCCTACGACTGCAATCCCGATGACTGCGGAACGCTTCTGGAGCACCTCGAAGCGAGCTTCTACCACGTCGTCAACAACAAGGGACCGCACGGTCTGCCGCTGATTGGCCGCGCCGACTGGAACGACTGCCTGAACCTGAACTGCTTTTCCGACGAACCGAGCGAATCCTTCCAGACGTTCTCCAACCCGAACGCGCCGGATGAGCGCGTGGCGGAATCCGTGCTGATTGCGGGCATGTTCGTCGCCATTGGGCCGGATCTGGTCGCGATTCTGCGCCGCCGCGGGCTTGACGACAAGGCGGATGCCTGCCAGAAGGAAATCGACGCGATGAACGAAGCCATCCTGCGCGACGGCTGGGACGGCGAATGGTTCGTCCGCGCTTACGACGCCTTCGGCCACAAAATCGGCTCGAAGGAATGCGAGGACGGCAAGATTTACATCGAAAGCCAAGGCTACTGCGTCATGGGCGGTGTCGGTGTGAAGGACGGCAAGGCGGAAAAGGCGCTCGAATCCGTCCACAAGTATCTGGAAACCAAGCACGGCATCGTGCTGCTCCAGCCCGCCTACAAGGAGTACCACCTCGAACTGGGCGAAGTTTCCTCTTATCCGCCGGGATACAAGGAAAATGCGGGCATCTTCTGCCACAACAACCCGTGGATTATCGCCGCGGAAACCGTTGTCGGCCACGGCGACCGCGCCTTCGACCTGTACAGCCGCATTGCCCCCGCCTACCGCGAGGAAATCAGCGACCTGCACAAGATGGAGCCGTATGTGTACAGCCAGATGATTGCCGGCAAGGACGCGCCGAACTTCGGTCAGGCGAAGAACAGCTGGCTGACAGGCACAGCGGCATGGAACTTCTACGTCATCAGCAACTACATTCTGGGCATCAAGCCGGACTGGGAAGGCTTGAAGGTTGACCCGTGCATTCCGCACACTTGGGACGGCTATCAGGTGAGCCGCCGTTTCCGCGGAGCAACGTATGCGATTGCGATTGAGAATCCGTCGCATGTGTGCCGCGGCGTGAAGCAGCTGACGGTGGATGGACAGGCGATTGAGGGCAATGTTCTGCCGGTATTTGCGGATGGCAAGACGCATCAGGTCACGGTAACATTGGGCTAAGGATAAAAACTTTCGGAAAAAGCTAATCGGGGGTAACGCGCTCAAGCCGGGCTGCCCAAAACGGGTCAAGGGGCAATGCCCCTTGCAGGGTCAAGGGACAGCGTCCCTTGTGGGGTTTGGGGCAACGCCCCAACTGCTGCTCCGTTAGTCCAGTAAGCTAAGCACGCTCAACTCCGCAAAACGAGCGCTGAACAGCGAAGCGCTTTCAGCGCAGCGGTTGTAACTTCGCGCTCCCGCAGGAGCGCCCCTCAAGCCGCTTTATCAACCACTTGCACATTGTCGCGCCAGATGGGCGCGACCGACCAGCATCGGGAGAAGTCGTTTCTCGGTGCTGGCCTTTTTTGTTGCAGGGAGATTTCGCCTCTGTGGAGGCGACCAGAGGGCTTTGCGGTCGCCCTCTGGACTCCTTCGCATTGCACTCCCATGTTTCTTGATTTTTCATGTTACAGGGGGTATCGTGCCTGCGGGCGCGATAAGAGCGCAACAAAACAGGACGTCCCCTTTCGAGAACGCCCTGCATTGCATATGTGATTAGTCTTCCAGATGCGCCGCCGCATAAGCGCCAGCGTCACGACCGGAGACGAAGCAGTAGGACTGCGCGCAGCCGCCATAGTTGGTATACGCCTTGTCCTCGTTGAACAACACGCCCATGCTGTCCGTGCCGCAGGCGAACAGACCCGGAATCACGTTGCCATTCGTGTCCAGAACTTGCAGGTTCTCGTTCACGTCCAGACCGCCGCAGGTGCTGTAAATGTACGGCGCGCCGGTGAAGGCGACGTAGTATTCCGAATCCGCCGCGACCGTGCCCAGACGCTCGAACTTGCTCGCATCCTTGCCGAATGCGTCGTTCTCCGGGTTGTAGCCCGCGACAGACGCTTTCAGCGCGTCAGCGGAGAAGTCGCCGCCAATCTGCGCCGCCAGCTCGTCCAAGGAAGACGCCTTGTAGATGAAGCCCGCTTTGATGCCCACGTCAATCACGGTGTCGATGTTTGTCAGCGGAACGTCCGCTTTGATGCCGCCCTGCGTCAGATAACGGCCAGACGCATTCGCGCTCAAGCCCTGCGCACGCAGGATGTCAATCTGCTCCTTGCTGTACACATAGTAGAAGTGATTTCCCTGATAGAAAGCGTTCATGGCGATGGACGATTCGTTGATGAAGCGCTCGCCCTTCATGTTGACCGCCATTCCCTCCGCCGTGCAGATCAACCCATAGGGAATGTCGTTGTCCTCGGCAGAGAACTGCGTGGTGATGACCGTCGGCGCAACGAAGTGAGACATCGGGTACATGCCGATGGCGCGGGTCGCCGCACCGTTTTCGATGGCAGACTCAATCATCTTGCCGTCGTTGGTGGACATGCCGAAGAGCTTGTACGCCTGACCGATGTACTTTTCCTGCATTTCGTCGCTGCCAGCGAAGCCGCCCGTGCAGAGGATGACCGCCTTGGCGTTGATGGTCACGCTCGTGCCGTCCGCCTTGATTGCGCGCACGCCGACTGCCTTGCCGTCCTGCATAATCAGCTCGGTTGCTTCCGTTTCCAGCAGGTACTGACCGCCCATCTCGGTGTAGCGGTCATACGCCTTGGCGAAGAAGCTCTCCGTCAGCTGCTTCTTACCGACATAAGAGGAGAAAATCGCCCACTTGCCGCCGACGAAGCCGACCGCCGGGGTGAACTCGAAGCCATAGCTTTGCAGCCAGTCGCAGGTCTCGCCGCTTTCATAGATGACCTTGGCAATCAGCTCCGGCTTCGCGCCCTGCGCGCCGTCCACCGTCGTGTAGTCCGTCCACGTCGCATAGAGAGCATCCGCATCCACCAGCTGCTCGCCAGCCGCCTTGGTGTGAACGCCATTAATCGGGTCTTTCCAATCCACAATTTCGCTCGCGACCTGACTGGGCGCGTTGACGTTTGCAGGGCCGGAAGTCGTTACACCCGTGCCGCCCCACTTGCCAGCCTTGTCAATGGCCAGCACGTTCGCGCCGGATTCCGCCGCTGCCAGCGCCGCCGTCGTGCCGCACGAACCCATGCCGACGACCACGATATCAACATTATATTCTTCTGCCGCGTTGACTTTCGGAATCGCCTTGTACATTCCAGACACATCCATGCCCGCGCTCTCCAGCGCATTGACGACCGCCGCGCAGACGCCATTGGAGCTCGCCGTCGCGCCGCAGATAGCGTCTACCGCAAGGCTCTGATTCTCCACCACGCGTGGAATCCACTTCTCCTCCACCGCGGCGATCATGCCCATCGTTTCGCCATTGTCGCCCACGGTCACGGACACGATTTTGCCGTCCTTGATTTCGACCGTCACCTGCACCTTCTGCGTCAGGTTGAAACCGCGTCCCTCGCCGGTATACACGCCATCCACCAGGGCAGTTTCCGTCTTCTCTTCGCCTGCCGCCTGACGGAGGCAGTCCGCCAGCGCCGTCTTGACCGCATTCGACGTCACCGTCGCGCTCGCCACCGCGTCCACCTCATCGGCAGAGGACACACCAATCAGCTTTTCGGTCAGCGTCTTGATGGCGGCGCCGCCAATCGTCTCGGTCTCCTTGTCGCCGGTGATGGTAGCCGCTGTGACTTTGCCATCCGTGACCGTGACCTTCACTGTCACCGCGCCGCCGAAGCCCTGACCGGTCGCCTCATAGTTGCCGGACGCAAGCTTCCCTTCCGCCGAAGCCATCGGCAGCATCATCGCCGCGCCAACGAGGAACGCCAGAACCCGTTTCGTGTTCTTCATGGTTCTTTTTCTTCTTTCCTGCGGACATTTTTTGTCTGCATATCATGATAATTATATAACAATGCACTGTGCTCGTCAATAGCTTTTCGCTAAATTGGGCAATTCCCCTTGTTTTTTTCGCATCGAAACCACCAGCTGCGTCATTTTTCAACCATAATCGGTTGCCCTTCCGCCGCATTTATGCTATCATGAAGCCATCCTGAACAAGAGCATCCGTTGGAAGATGACCGTACCCAAAATGAAAATCGTATGCTTGAAACAGGCTCCTGTTCGTGGTACAATGGCTTTGAATCTACGAACAGGAGTTTTTTTGTATGGCCAAGCAGGAGAACCGCAATACCCTCAGTACCAGCGTCCTTGTCCGGCGCTTCCTCCCCTACTTCCGCAAGTACCGCAAGACCATGGCGTTCGACCTGTGCTGCGCGGCGCTGACGACCGTCTGCGAGCTGGTGCTGCCGCTGATTGTCCGCACGATTACGACCCGCGCGACCTACGACGTCGCGTCGCTGACGGTACCGTTCGTGCTGATGATGGGCGGCGTCTACATGCTGCTGCGCGTCATCGACGCGGCGGCGAACTACTACATGCAGTCCATCGGGCATATCATGGGCAGCCAGCTGGAAACGGACATGCGTCACGACATCTTCCACCACCTGCAGGAACTGTCCTTCGGGTACTATTCGGACACAAAAGTCGGGCAGATCATGGCGCGCATCACGTCCGACCTGTTTGAAATCACCGAATTTGCGCACCACTGCCCGGAGGAATTCCTGATTGCGGGCGTGAAGATTCTCGTGTCCTTCATCATCCTCTGCACGATGAATATCCCCATGACGCTGATGATGTTCGCTGTGCTGCCGTTCATGCTCTACTTCGCCAAACGCTTCAACACCAAGATGCGGCAGATTTTCAAGGAGCGCAACAAGCAGGTGGGCGAAATCAACGCGCAGGTGGAAGATTCGCTGCTGGGCATCCGCGTGGTGAAGTCGTTCGCGAATGAGGAAATTGAGGAAAAGAAGTTTGCTGACGGCAACGCGAAGTTTCTGGACCTCAAGGCGCAGTCGTACCGCGTGATGGCACAGTTCGGCACGTCGAACCGCATTTTTGACGGGCTGATGTACATCGTGATTGTTGTCGGCGGGGCACTGTTCATCAAGGCGGGTCGGCTCAGCGCGGCGGACTTCATGGCGTATTTGCTGTATGCGAACGTGCTGCTGAATTCCATCCGCCGCATCGTTGAATTCACCGAGCAGTTCCAGCGCGGCATGACTGGCATCGACCGTTTCCTTGAAATCATGGACGCCCCGGCGGAGATTGTGGACGCGCCGGACGCGAAGGTGCTGACGGATGTCAAGGGCGAAGTCGCGTTCGACCACGTTTCCTTCCACTATCAGGACGATGACGCCGAGGTCATCCACAACCTGAACATGACCGTCCGTCCGGGGCAGTCGATTGCCTTGGTCGGGCCGTCCGGCGCGGGCAAAACCACGCTGTGCAACCTGATTCCGCGCTTCTACGACGTAACGGGCGGCTGCATCCGCATCGACGGGCAGGACATCCGCACACTGACGCAGAAGAGCCTGCGCGAAGCCATCGGCATGGTGCAGCAGGAGGTCTACCTGTTCGCCGGGTCGGTGCTGGAGAATATCGCATACGGCAAGCCCGGCGCATCCCGCGCGGAAGTCGAAGAAGCCGCAAAACTGGCGGGCGCGCACGAGTTCATCTCCGCCCTGCCCCACGGCTATGACACTTATGTCGGCGAGCGCGGCGTTCGGCTTTCCGGCGGACAGAAGCAGCGCATTTCCATCGCGCGCGTGTTCCTGAAAAATCCGCCGATTCTGATTCTGGACGAAGCGACCTCCGCGCTGGACAACGAGAGCGAGCACATCGTCCAGCAGTCGCTCGAAAAGCTGGCGAAGGGGCGCACCGTGTTCACCATTGCGCACCGCCTGACGACCATCAAGGGTGCCGACTGCATCTGGGTGCTGACGGAGAAAGGCGTAGAAGAGCAGGGCAGCCACACAGATCTGATTGCAAAAGGCGGGCTGTATGCGCATCTGTTCGCCATGTACACCAGCGACCGATAATTTCTTGGGCAATTCAAGCAAGGAAAAGCGATTTTCGGTTCTTCACGGAAAGTTGGGGAGCAAACAAGGGGCTGAGGCGAAGCGCCAAAAAGCTGCACGCGGAAGGAGCATGAAAGCGCGGCCAACTCAATCGCGCGGAGGGGTCAAGGGGCAATTGCCCCTTGCAGGGTCAAGGGACAGCGTCCCTTGTGGGGTTTGGGGCAACGCCCCAACTGTTCCGCGGGCGACCAGCGTCTCAAACGCACTCAACAAAGGCGCAGGCAGCGAAGCGTCCCTGCCAGTAACTTTGCGCGTCCGCAGACGCGCCCCCAAGCTGCTCTCCCCCCCAAGATTCCGTGAAGAACCCGATTTTCAGCCGTTATCTCTTGTAAAAGCAATTTCATTCTACTATTCCATTTTAAGGAGGAGCACTATTATGCTGCTTACCCGTGGTCTTACGTCCGATTTCGATTCCGTCTGCGCTCTGTACGCGCGCGTCACCAGTGCCATGCACGAAAAGGGCATTGCCCAGTGGAACTGGGGAACGTACCCCAACGCTGACCAGATTCACAAGAGTATCGACGCTGGGACGCTCTACGTCGTGCGCGAAGGGAACACCGTCGTCGCCGCCGTCACCCTCGATTCGACCTTTGAACCCGCTTACGACGCCGTCAACTGGCTCTTCGGCGGCAAGCCCGGCACGTTCCACCGCCTGTGCATCGCGCCGGAAAAGCAGCGGCAGGGGCTGGGGCGCGGCATGATGGGTGAAATGCTCGCCATTCTGCGTTCTCAGGGCTGCACCGCGCTGCGCTGCGACACGCTGGTGAACAACAGTGCCGCTCTCACCCTCTACCAGAAAATCGGGATGCGCATCGCTGGGCATATCCGTTATTCGTCCCTGCCTGACCTGCGGTTCGCCGCGCTGGAAATGCGCCTGACGAACGACTGCCCGCTGCTGCCGCTGAAAATGCACCCGGCGTTCCGTGGCGGCAAGCTGACCCCGTGGGGCGGCGAGAAGCTGCACACGGTGTACGGCAAGGACATCCGCGAAGTGCCGACGGGCGAAAGTCTGGAAGTGTCGTGCATTCCGGGGCTGGAATCCACCGACGACGCGGGCGTAAAGCTGCCTGACCTGATTGCCGCTTATGGCGAAGCATTCGCGGGCGAGTACGCCAAGAAGCCCTTCCCGCTGCTGCTGAAGCTGATTGATGCCGCCGAACCGCTGTCCGTGCAGGTGCATCCGAACGACGATTACGCCGCACGCGTGGAGAACGGCAAGCTCGGCAAGACCGAGGCATGGCTGATTCTGGATGCGCCGGAAGGCAGTCAGCTCGTCTACGGCATCAAGCCCGGCACAACGCTTGACACCCTGCGCGCCGCGTGCGAACAGGGCGCGGCAGTCGAGCCGCTCCTGCGCCGCGTGACGGTGCATCCGGGCGACGTGTGCTTCATTCCGGCGGGCTGCGTCCACGCCATCGGCGCGGGCATCATGCTCTACGAAATCCAGCAGTCATCCGACATCACCTACCGCTTCTACGACTGGGATCGCGTGGACAAGAATGGCAACCGCCGCGAGCTGCACCTGCAGAAGGCGTTGGACGTGACCGACCTGACCTTCTCCCTCGACCCGATTCCCGCGCCCAATAAGCCCGTTGCGCGCGTGCTGGATGAAAAATATTTCACGCTGGACTTGGTGAATGTGCAGGGCGAAGCGGTGCTGCCCGCCGTGACGGCATTCGGGCTTTTGACGGCGCTCGACGGCGACTTGACCGTGCGTTTCGCGGGCGGTCAGCTAACCCTGCGCAAGGGCGAAAGCGCGTACATCCCCCACACTGCGCCCGTGCTGACGCTGCACGGCAAGGGACGCGCCGCGCTGTCCATGCCGCGGTAAATGAAAATCCGGAGGTGAAGCATGAAGAAATACTGCTTCCATCCGCCAAAGAATATCATCGTCGGAACGCTGGCGGCGATGCTCTGGGTCGCCGTCTTCCCGTTCTGGCTGCTGGGCGAAAGTACGCCGCTGAACGCGCTGGTGTCGGGCGAAGTTCCGCCGTGGGACGCCCTCACCCGCCTAGTGATGCAGGATTACAGCAACATCACCCGCGCGAAGTGGGACGGAATGCTGATTTTCACCATGCTGACCCTTCTGCTGACGATTCCGACCCTCTTCCGCCGAGAAAAGCGCCGAAAACTGCCGCTGATGCTGATGCTGCTCTTCCTGCTCTGGACAGGATTGTCCTGCTTCTTCGGCAGTCACGCAGGGGAAATGAATGCTTGGGGCGTGCCGACCGTATTGTGGGGTTCGGGGCGGTATGAGGGCTTCGTGACCATCGCGTGCTACGGGCTGATTTTCCTATGTCTGCGCCGCATGGACGCAAATGTTCCCGCGCTGCTGACGGTTTGCAGCGCTGCTGTAACAGGCTATCTCGTCCTCGTGCTGCTGCAATACGCGGGGTTCAATCCCCTGTCGCTCTTTCCGATGGGTCGGAGCATCCGCACAAACTACGAATTTCAAGGCACCATTGGCAATATCGACCTTGTCAGCGCTTGGGTCTGCCTGCTGATGCCGGGGCTGCTGGGCAGCTTCGTCTTGGGGCAAAAACATCACTGGCTGCATCTGCCGGGCGGGCTGTGCGCTATCCTGCTGACGCTGCTGATGGACGTGCAGAGCGGGCTGATTGTGCTGGCGCTGACGCTTCTTGCGCTCATTTGCCTTGCGCTCCGTCAGCCGGAATGTTTGGCGCGCCTGCTGCTGATGCTGGGCTTGACGCTGCTGCTCTTCGCGCTGCGCCAAGCGCTCGTCCTGCCGTGGCTTGACGGCTCGGCGGATATCGAATTCGCGCCGGGGCAGGTCAGCGCAGTCTGCACGCTCCTCGGCGTTGTACTGGTTGCCCTCGCGCCGCTGCTGATGGGCCATTCGCCGCGCCCCCTGCCGCGAAAGAGACTGCTGGCGCTCGTGTGCGCCGGGCTGCTCGTGGCGCTGATACTCGTCGCCTTTCTCCCCATGCCGGAGGGCGGCGCGCTCTGGGAACTGCATGAATTGCTGAACGGCCGCGCGCAGGACGCATTCGGCTCGGAGAGAATCGGTGTATGGCGGATGACGCTGGAAATGACCGCGCAGTCGCCGTGGTTCGGGCTTTCGCCAGATGCTTTCTACGCCGCTTTCCGCGATTATCTTGACGCAACCGGGCAGACCATTCTGCAAAACTTCGATAATCCGCATAATTTTTTCCTGCAAACGATGGTGAATAGTGGGATTCCAGCGGCGCTGCTGCTGATGCTGACGTGCGCCGCGGCGATTGCGGGGGCAATCAGGAAGCGAGAGACACTGCCGCTGGCGATGATGGCGGTTGGTTTTTTGGCGCAGGGGATGTTCACGTTCAGTATTTGCTTGACATCGCCAATGTTCTATGCGATTTTAGGACTTTGCGCCGCGAAAAAAGCCGCGGAATAAACCAGTAAGGGAAGTGCGCTCAAGCCGGGCTTCCAAAAACGGGTCAAGGGGCAATGCCCCTTGCAGGGTCAAGGGACAGCGTCCCTTGTGGGGCTTGGGGCAACGCCCCAACTGCCGGACGTGTAATCAACTGCGTGAGAAAAGTCAAGTATGCCACCCACGCGCTGAACAGCGAAGCGCTTTCAGCGCAGTACACAAACTTCGCGCGTCCGCAGACGCGCCCCCAGCTCGCTCTACCCACCACTTGCATATTGTCGCGCCCATTGGCGCGACCCGACACCACGAAAGGAGATACACACCATGCGTACTGCCAAGGAATACCGCCGAATCGCGTGGAACGCCATCCGCCCACACTGGCGCGTTATGCTGCTGATTTCCCTCGCCGCGGTTCTGCCGCAGCTCATCGAGTTCTTCCTGCAATTGCTCTTCGGGCTGATTCCGCCGATAGACATGCAGTTTTGGTTCAGCGACCCCAGCCGCTTTCTGGCAGCCTACGATGCGTTCGTCGTGCAGACGCTCGCGCCGAATCTGCTCTTGAACGTGCTGTTCAACTGTCTGTCCGTGCCGCTGACGCTGGGGCTGATTGGCGCGGCACAGCGGCTTCTGCGCGGGGAAGATGTGCAGGCGCGCCATTCGCTGACGTATGTTCCTTATTCGCTCCGCGCGATTGGGCTGGAAATCCGTATTGTACTCTACGCTTTCTGGCCGCTGCTGGCTCTCGCGGCCGTCACACTCGTCTTGCTGCTTATCTTCCATTCGCACGGCGTTTACCAGCTTTTCTGCCTTGCCTCGCTTGCAGCGATTGCTTTCGGGGTCACGCGGCTGTATTCGATGGCAGCGGCGAAATACCTGATGGCGAAAAAACCTACCCTGCGCGTGTCCGACCTCATGGAAACAAGCCGCACTATCATGGAGGACAGGCGGTTGAACCTCTTCCTGCTGGAATTGTCGTTCGCCGGGTGGTGGCTGCCAATGATCCTCGTCTGCGCGGCGGTGCTCTTGCTGGTGGGCTACAACGCCTATGTCGTCTGCATCCTCCTGCTGCCGGTGTTCGTGCGGGCGTACATGGTCACCGCGCGCGCCGCTTTTGTGGATGATTGGGTCGGCAACCTCGTTTCCTCGGCGGATGACACTGCATCCATCACCCCAAAGTCCATATAAAAGGAGAAATGCTTATGCGCACCTCGAAAGAATATCGCCAAACCGCTTGGTCTGCCATCAAGCCTGTTCTGCCGATTATGCTGCTGATTGCCCTCGTCGCGAGTCTGCCTCAGCTTGTCTTTCTCTTCATCCAAGCGAGTTGCGGGCTGACGCCGCCGATGGATACGGACTTGCTTCTCAGCGACCCGGATGCTTTTGTGGCGGCTTACAGCGCCTTCATGTCGTCGAGCAAGGGGATCACTTATTCGCTGCTGAACCTGCTGTTTACGCTGATGACCATTCCGCTGTCGCTGGGCACTATCGGCGCGGCACAGCGTATTCTCCGCGGCGAGGGCGTGCTGGTGCGCCATTCGCTGGCGTATATTCCCTATACCTTCCGCGCGATTTGGCTGCAGATCTGCACGGCGTTCTACGCCTTCTGGCCGATGCTGCTGGCGTATGTGGTGGCGATTCCAGTGCTGCTGACCGTGTCGTCGCCCGATATTATGCTGCTCACCGCCATTCTGTTCTTCATCGCGGTGATTGCGACGCTGGTGCTCGCCATCATGCGCATCTACTTGATGGCGGCATCCGACTATCTGCTGGCACGCAACCCGAACACGAGCGTCTCGGAGATTATGCGCACCAGCCGCACCATCATGAAGGGCAACCGCATGAATTTCTTCCTGCTGGAATTGTCTTTTATCGGCTGGAATCTGCTGATTGCCGTGCTTGATTCGGCCGTGCTGACGATGGCGGGCTACACGCTTGCAAACGTCTGCTCGATGCTGCTGTCGCTGTTCCTTGGCGTCTACATGACCACCGCTAAAGCTGCGTTTGTCAACGATTTGACCGCCGCCGCGCCTTCGGATAACGCAAGCGGCAAAATGACGGAATAAAATTTGCATCATGCAAGTCATTTTCCCTGGCATCGCAAGGTGTCGGGGATATTTTTTTGCATTTTGCAGGAAAACCGCGACTTTATGCATTTTTATCGTTTTCCCTATTGCATTTTCGATGTAAACGGGATATAATTAACTTGTTGTGAGCATTCACGCACTATCCGCCGTATCCCTTTCAATGAGGAAACGGATGAAAAAACGCTGCGGATTGCATTTCATATTACTTGTTATTGCAGGAGGTAATCCTTATGGCGCTTACGATTTCTCACCGTTGTCAGAATATCGCTCCTTCCCCGACGCTGGCGATTGACGCGCGGGCGAAGGAAATGAAGGCTGCGGGCGTGGACGTCATCGGCTTCGGCGCGGGCGAACCCGACTTTCCGACCCCCGCATACATCTGCGACGCCGCGAAAGAGGCGCTGGACAAGGGCATGACCCGCTATACCCCCGCTGCCGGCACGGTTGCGCTGCGTCAGGCGATTTGCGACAAGCTGGAGCGTGACAATCATCTGCATTATACGCCGTCGGACATTATCGTTTCCTCCGGCGCGAAGCACAGCCTGTACACCATCTTCCAGTGCATCCTCGACCCCGGCGACGAAGTGCTGATTCCCACGCCCTGCTGGGTGTCATACCCGGAAATGGTGCGCATGGCGGGTGGCGTGCCGGTGTTCATCCCGTCGGATGAGGGCAATAACTTCATCCCCACCAGCCACGATATCGCCGCGCGCGTCACCCGCCGTACCAAGGCGATTATCCTCACCAGTCCGTCGAACCCGAACGGCTCCGTCTGGTCACGGGAGCAGCTGCAATTCGTTGCTGACCTCGCCGTCAGCCACCCGTTCTACGTCGTCAGCGACGAAATCTACGAAAAGCTGATTTACGACGGGCAGAAGCACGTTTCTATCGCAGAACTGGGCGAAGCTATCAAGAACCAGACGTTCGTGGTCAACGGCATGTCCAAGGCATATGCCATGACCGGCTGGCGCATCGGCTACGTCGCGGGTCCACGCAACGAGATTTGCGCCATGACGAGTTTCCAGTCCCACGCGACATCCAACGCGAACTCCATCGCGCAGTATGCCGCCATGAAGGCGCTGCAGGGCGATCCGCAGTGCGTGACGGACATGGTGGCGCAGTTTGAGGCGCGCCGCAACGCAATGGTGGAGAAAATCAACAGCATTCCGGGCTTGAGCTGCATGAAGCCGCAGGGTGCGTTCTACATTATGCTGAACATCACGGGCGTGATGGGCAAGACGTACAATGGGCGCGTTATTGACAGCAGCCAGACATTCGCGGAGCTGCTGCTGGCGGACAAGCACGTCGCCGTCGTGCCGGGCAACGCCTTTGAGGCGGAGGGCTTCTGCCGTTTGAGCTACGCTGTGGCAATGGAAAGCTGCATGGAGGGTCTGCGCCGCATCGAGGAGTTTGTCAGCGAATTGAAATAATCCATGCCGCAACGACGCGACAGTAAACCGAAAGGCAATACGTTCGCGTACTGCCTTTCTTTGCTATTATCTATTGTATTTATGAAGAAGGAGGCGCATTTCCATGCTCGAATTTGACAAGAAATCAAACCTGCTGATGACCAACCGCTATCAGTACAGCCTGCAAGATGTCGCAGAGCCGAACCTTTATCGCGAACTGTACGACTATGAATCCATCCCGAAGGTTGCATTCAACATGCGCCATGTGCCGGAAAACATGCCGGACGAAATCTGGATGACCGATACCACCTTCCGCGACGGTCAGCAGTCTGTCAGCCCGTTCACGGTCGAGCAGATTGTCCACCTGTATTCGCTGATGCACCGTTTGGGCGGCCCGAAGGGACTGATTCGCCAGTCCGAATTCTTTCTGTACACCGACAAGGACAAGAAGGCGCTCCATGCCTGCCAAGACCTCGGCTACGATTTTCCCGAAATCACGACGTGGATTCGTGCCAACGAGAAGGACTTCGAGCTGGTCAAGCAGGCAGGCGTGAAGGAGACAGGCATCCTCGTCTCCTGCTCGGACTACCACATCTTCAAGAAGATGCACCTGACGCGCAAGCAGGCGATGGACAAGTATCTGGGCATCGTCAAGGCTGCACTTGACCGCGGCATCCGCCCGCGCTGCCACTTCGAGGACATCACCCGTGCTGACTTCTACGGCTTCGTCCTTCCCTTCGCCGAAGAATTGATGTATCTGTCCGAGGAATCCGGGCTGCCGATTAAGATTCGCGCCTGCGACACGATGGGCTACGGCGTGCATTACTATGGTGCTGCCCTGCCGCGTTCCGTCCCCGGCATCATCTACGGTCTGCACCACTACGCGCGCGTGCCGTCGGAACAGCTGGAATGGCATGGCCACAACGACTTCTACAAGGTCGTCAGCAACGCGGGTACGGCGTGGATGTACGGCTGCTCGTCGGTCAACTGCTCGCTGCTGGGCATCGGCGAACGCACGGGCAACTGCCCGCTGGAAGCCATGGCGATTGAGTACGCCTCCCTGCGCGGCACGCTCGACGGCATGGACTTGACCGCCGTAACCGAAATCGCCGAGTACATGGAGCGTGAAATCGGCATCGAAATCAGCCCGCGTCAGCCGTTTGTCGGCCGCCACTTCAACGTCACCCGCGCGGGCATCCATGCCGACGGTCTGCTAAAGGACGAAGAAATCTACAACATTTTCGACACGGCAAAGATTCTGAACCGCCCGGCGCTTGTCGCGGTGGATGCAACCTCCGGCACGGCAGGCGTGGCGCACTGGCTGAACAGCTACTTCCGCCTGAAGGGCGACGAGGTCATTCCGAAGACCGACCCGCTGGTCACGACGCTGCGCGACTTGGTCGCCGAACTGTACGCGCAGGGCCGCAACACGGTCATGGGCGACGAAGAATTGGAGATTATGGTGCGCACGATTGACACGGAACGGTATGAGCATCTGCTGTTCCATAAGAGCCACTGAAAAAAATGGAGCCGGACAAGTGATGTCCGACTCCATTTTTATGCTATTCATTGCAGAAATTTAAGTATGGTTACTTTTTTCCTGCGTCTGCCGCGCGATGTCGTCGCGAATGAGTTGTTTTAAGTAGCCTTGCACATTCGTAATGCCTGCAAGATACTCAAATATATCCGCATCGGTATGCTTGTTTAACTTCATACCTATGCGTTTCGTGTTTTGCTTATCCCATTGCAAATCATACTTGCGCTTGTCAAACGTTTCATTGGTTTCAGCAGTGTTTTTGCTCTTCATATGTAGACGCTCCTTTTATTCAAGTAACGAAGGAGTTTTTAGCTGTCCGCTTAGCATTGTCCCTTCAGTATCAGCCTCTCCATCAGCCTCAACCCCATCCGCGTCCGGAAAATCTTCTCCCGTCCGCACTGAATCGCGTCCGCTTTCATCCCCTCTTCAATCATATTGACGAGGAAGTCCGCTTCCAGCAGAATCCGCCAATCCAGCGCATCCACGCCGTCAAGCGTGTGGTGGTGCGCAATCAGGAAGCATACCCGTTCCGTCACATCCGGCGCGAAGCCGAGCGAATCCAGCATCTTCTGGGCTTCGGGCGGGCCGAGGCGCTCTTGCAGCTTGCCGCCGCACTGCCCGTACAGGCGCTCTGCTTCGCGGATGCCAATGTCGTGCGTCAGGGCAGCTGCTTCCAGCAGGAACAGCGTGTCCGCGTCCAGCTGCTCCGCAAGCCCGATTTGCCGCGCGTAGGCGTGCACCTTCACGAAGTGGTTGATGCGCGCCGGGTCGCCCGCGTAATAGTCGTTCATGGCGGAAAAGAGGTCGAAGAGCTGCTGCGTCTGCTGCGCGGAAAATACGGCGATGCTCATGCGTTTTCCTCCAAGGACTTGCGCCCCTCGTCAATCGCCGCCTGCACCATGTCCGGCGCGGGCGCACCCGGAATCCGCCGCTTCTCGACGCAGGAGAGCATCGACAGGTCGTCAAACACATCCGCCTCAAACGCCGGATGAAACTGTTTGAGTTCCTCCAGCGACAAATCCAGCAGCGCCTTGTTCTCATTCAGGCAATGCGCCACCAGCCGCCCAACGACCGCGTGCGCATCCCGGAACGGCACGCCGCGCTTGACCAAATAATCCGCACAGTCCGTCGCGTTCGTGAAGCCGCCGGACGCGCCCTTCTCCATCACGTCCTTGCGGAAGGTGACGGTGCGCAGCATGGCGGTGAACACGGTCAGCCCCTTCACCAGCGTGTCGCGCGCGTCAAAAAACGCTTCCTTATCCTCCTGCATATCCTTGTTGTACGCCAGCGGCAGCCCTTTCATCGTCGTCATCAGCCCCATTAAATCGCCATAGACGCGCCCGGTCTTTCCGCGAATCAGCTCCGCGACGTCGGGGTTCTTCTTCTGCGGCATGATGGACGACCCCGTCGCAAAGGCGTCATCCATCTCAACAAAGCGGAACTCATTCGTGTTCCACAAAATCAGCTCCTCGCAGAAGCGCGAGAGGTGCATCATGCAGATTGACGCCGCCGAAAGGTATTCTAATAGGAAGTCGCGGTCGGACACGCCATCGAGGCTGTTCATGCTGATGCGGGAGAAGCCCAGCAGTTCCGCCACGCGTTCACGATTGAGCGGATAGGTCGTGCCTGCCAGCGCACCGCTGCCCAGCGGCATCACGTCCGCCGCGTCGTAGGCGTGAGCGAAGCGGTCGAGGTCGCGCCGGAACATCTGGAAATACGCCATCATGTGGTGCGCCAAGGTGATGGGCTGCGCCTTCTGCAGGTGGGTGTAGCCGGGCATGATGGTGTGCAGGTTGTCCTGCGCAATGTCCAGCAGGACGCTGAGCAGCTCGCGGAGCATCTCTTGCGTCTCCTGACAGGCAAGTTTGGCGTACATGCGGCAATCCAGCGCCACCTGATCGTTGCGGCTGCGCCCGGTATGCAGGCGCTTGCCCGCTTCGCCGATGCGCTCGGTCAGCAGCGCCTCCACGTTCATGTGGATGTCCTCCGCGTCCACCATCCAGTGGACTTTGCCCGCCTTGACGTCCGCCAAAATACCGCGCAGGCCTTCGACAATCTTGTCCGCGTCCGCCTGCGGGATAATGCCCTGTTCGCCCAGCATGGTCGCGTGGGCAATCGAGCCGGTAATATCCTGCTCCGCCAGCCGCTGATCAAAAGAAATGCTGGAATGGAAATCGTCCACCAGCCCGTCGGTTGCCTTGCTGAAGCGTCCTCCCCAGAGTTTCATTGCGTTCCTCCTGATGCGCGGGCAAGTCAGCCGTCCGCGCGAAAAATTTCGATTCAAAAGTATTGTACCGTGTTTCCCGGCGTGTGTAAAGTCCCGCGCGTGTATTTTCTGCGCACTTATAGCAACTTTGGATGCTGTTTCACTGACATTTTCGTAGTTTTCGACAATTTTCGTTAGGAATCCATTTCCTTTTCCATTGACTTTTTGGTACGAAAACGTTATAATAATAGCAATAGTGCGTAATGTCTGCTGGAAACACGCACAAAATTCTCGCAAAACAAAGGAGGAGTTTTCCCATGAAGCGTCTTTCCCGTCTGACCGCGCTGCTGCTCACGCTTGCCATGCTGCTGAGTCTGGTCAGCATTGCGCACACGGAAGAAAAGCAGTCCGCCACCGCGTGGCTGCTGTACTTCGCGTCGAACCATGAAACCGATTCCTCGAAATTCCCGTGGTGGCCGCAGCATAAGTCCGCTGACCAGCCCTCGTCCGAAACGGGCGTGGAAGCCACGAACGCCGAAGTTACCGGCCCCGGCATGTACACGGTCGGGCTCAAGTTCAACTGGCAGAAGGCGGAGGGCGCGATTCAGTTCAACCTCGTGCTGGACAACGCGGAGAGCCTCTTCCCCGGCTACTATGTGAAGATTACGGACATCCGCGTCAACGGCAAGTCCATTGACCACAAGCCGAACCTCTACGGCACCTTCCACGACGACCCGAACGCAGGCTTTGCACCGATTTACAACAACTACTGGGACAAGAACTTCTCCCCGGATTCCACCGGTCCGGACGGTCTGCGCGCCTTTGACAGTGCGGACGAAGCGACCTACGAAATCATCAACCCCGACGACATCGTTGCGGGCGACACGATTGAGGTAGACTTCATCGTTGCAGCGAACGCGGGTGAAATGCCGGAAGACATTGGCGAAAAGCCCGGCAAGCTGACCTCTCTGGTTGCGCCGCCGCCGGTGCTGGAGGACGGCGCGGAAGCGTGGCTGTTCTATCAGTCCGGCAGCTGGTGGCCTGCCAACACGAAGCCCGAAGGCGACAGCGCAGGTCATGCCAGCAGCACAACGGCAAAGATTACCGGCGACGGGTATTATACCGCCAGCCTGTCCTTTGACCGCGATGGCTGGTCGTCTCCTGTGAACGGCGCGAAAAAGCTGCTGCTGGTCGTCTCTGACGGCACGAAGAAGCTTCCGAACAGCTACCTCAAGATTACCGACATCCGCGTCAACGGCAAGTCCATTAACTTCACCGACGTCGGCTTCGGCGCGCACTACGGTGACCAGTACATCCAGGCGACGGACGATTACTCTATCATTTATGACGACTGGATGGTGGAAAACAACTCCGCCCCGTGGAATCACAAGGACTGGAACGGCAATGTGACCGACAATGTTTCCGCCATCAATCCCGATGACATCAAGAATGGCATGACCATCGACGTAGACTTCTTCATCACCAGCACCGCCGGCAAGGCGCCCGCGAAGGACACCAGCAGCGACCCCATCTGGTTCCCGAACAACACGGCTTCTCTGGCGGGTCTGACGCTGAAGGATCTGGGCATTGCCGACGACTGGCACGCCATCGTTCCCGTTGACCTGAGCAAGACCGGCTGGCAGACTTTCCCGCTGCTGGCGGCGAACTTCAAGCAGGTTGGCACGGCGTATGTCGCGGTGAACAACGGCTCTGTGACCGTCACCTGCGAGTACAACGGCTTCTATGTGTTTGAAAAGAGCCAGTGCATCAAGTGGTTCACGAGCCTCGACCAGATTTCCAAGGCGGAACTGGTGGATATCTCGAACGGTCTTGCCTGCGGCAGCGTTGTGAACATCGCGGATGACCTCGGCGGCGCGCAGATGGCGTACCTGTCCATCAACAACAAGATTACTTGGCGCAATCCGGTCGATGATTTTGGCAACAGCTTGCCGGACTACTGGAAGAACCTGCCCCAGTGGAAGGAATACCGCGCGAATCTGATGGAAATGATTAACGCGGCGAACGCGGAATAATTCTGCCTCCCCTGCCCCTTCTGGCGAAAGTCAGAAGGGGCTTTTCGTTTGTCTGCGGATTGGCTGGCGGGAGAGCATACGAATCCTTCTGCACCAAAAAGACCGTCAACTTTTCGCACACTGCGACCAGTCAACGGTCTAATGTTCAGTACAGCAACCTAAAATTTACAGATTGAAAGTTTTCTTAATCAATCTTGCGACTTCATCAGGTTCTATATCAGAATTATCAATCCTCAGGTAGTTATCAAAAGGAATCTCGCCTTCATAACTAACACACCGATGGTTTTTGTCGTCATTGATTAAGCGCTGATTGGAAGCCTCGATATCTCTTTTGGACGCTTTATTTTTTAGTCTGTTTTCAGAAATATTCCTTTTCAGTCTTATCTCCTGCGGCGCAATTAGTTCAACATAATAGAAGTCCGTCCCGTATGGTTCAAAGATGCCTTTGACATGCTCCAGATACGCCCATTCTGATGGCAGATTGAAATCCATCATCATTGTAAAAATCATCCCATCATTATCGGAAGCTGCATAGTTCTTGAAAATAACGTCGCGGATTTCTGCGATTGTCTTGCCCTCGTATCGACCGAAAATCTCTATCACTGGTTCGATGGTCATGTGATTGTGAAAGAGCCTTAAATCCGTTATTTTCATCAATTCCTGACCAACTGTCATTTTCCCAACAGCTGCATCGCCAATGATAAACAATAGTTTCATAAAGCACCTCAACAAATTCTGTGCAGATTCTAAGGTAACACCGCGCAAATGAGGTGGTCGGCTGGCGAATGGATTTTTCGTCAGATGCAAATGCAAATTTCGAAGGTTTACTGGATGTAAATCGAGAAATTTGCATGCCGCAGATGGCGGAAAAGACATCGCCAGACGCGCCGCCGAATTGTGCGGTGGTGCCCTAATACTCCCCTGCTTCGCCGTTGAGAATCGCATCTGTCAGCGTTCCCAGCAAGCCACTATCCTCCATCGCGTCCATTGCGCCCTGCACAAGTTCCGCCGGAAGTGCCGCAAGCCACTGCGTCACCTTCCGCACCATCGGCTTTCCAATCCGCCCCATCAGCTCCGCCAATGCCGGGCCATCCACCGACAGCACATTCGTGCCCTGCACATCCTCCGGCGCATACTTCACCGTGCCCTCCGCCACCTGAATCACCTTGACCGTCAGCGTCATCATCGTGGCGCTATGGTCGGGCTGAATCCGGCGGATGGTGATAGTATCGCCCTGCGCCTCGCCCTCAAAGGCAAGGTGGATGCCGTCGTCGCCCGTCATCATGCCATCCGCGTCGATTTGCGCGTAGAACGGCAGCGTGACGGGATAGCTTGCGGGCAGTGAGAATGAAACATCCGCATTCAGCACGTCCGATTGCAGGGAGAGCGCACCTGTGAAGAGCAGCGCATCCCGGCGAAGCGTCGCGGAAAAGTCCACCAAATCAGGCAAATGCAGCGAAACAACCTGCGTGCCGTCCGCCTCCGCGTACGAAAAGACGGTCTCCTCGCCGTTTTGCCAGCTGACGCCGTTTTCGGTGTGTTCGATGCTCAAGCCATCCGGGAAGTTCGCTTCGACGTACTCCGGCAAGGTCGCCAGCGCGTCAAAAATATCCGCATCCGTACCGCTTTCCAAGCCGAACGCTTCAATATAATAATACAGCGCCCTGTCATCTTCGGATAGGCGGGCGATTTCTTCTGCGCAGGTTATCAGCGCCGTATTTTCCAGCCGACCATCGGTTTCCTGTGCCGCCAAATCGGCAATCGCCTGTCGGAGACCTGCCCATGCGCTGGTGTGCGCGTAGGGGGACAGCCACAGGAACACCCGCTGCAAGGGCAAGTCGAGGTGATTGTACGCCTTGATGGCAAATTCCAGCCACGCCAGCTGATTGACCATCAGCGTTTCGCCGCCAAGGTCAGTCGCCTGAATCCCCCAGTGGCTGTCCAGACCGAAGAAGCGGATGCGGGTCGCGGTTTTTTCCGGCGCATTCGTCAGGCCAAGGTCAATGCGCGCGTCAAAGCTGCCATCCGACGCCACCACGTCGCCCTCCACCGTCAGCAGGCGGAAGAGCGATTTCAGCCCCTGCGCCAGCTTTCGCTCCTGTGCGGGGTACTGCACGGGGTCGATGTCTGCACTCAGGCGGAACGTGACGCGTTCGCCCAGCGCCGTGGACAGCAGGAGCACCGCCGCCAGCGCTGCCGCCGCCAGCCGCCGCATCAGCCCCATAGCAACGCCAGCGCCGGAACAATCTGCTTTTTCCGGCTGACAACTTTCGGAAGCCACACATGGTGACTGGAGGTGTCCTCATTGAGGTTAAACGCCTGTCGCACCGCGTCGTCGCCGCCAAGGAAAACTAACTCCGTACCGCAGCGCAAGACGTCGGTCAGCATCATAAGGAACATATCATAGCCCTTATTGTCCTTGATTTTCTGCATTTCGGGCAGAATTTCCGGCAAACGCTCCAGCATTCGGTCAGTGTCAAGGCAAGTAATCTGGCAGATGCCAAGGTTGTGCCCCGCGATGTGGAATTCCTTGAAGTCGGTATTCAGCAGCTGTTCGACGGGTTTGTCCGCGCCGCTGCCGGCGGAGAACATCTCGCGGCCGAGCGTCTCCAAATCAATCCCTGCGATTCGCGCCAGACGGTCAGCCATGCGGCGGTCGCGCGGCGTGCACGTCGGAGACTTGAACATGACCGTATCGGACAAAATCGCCGCTGCCATCAGCCCTGCCATCTTCTCAGAGGGCTGCAGGCCGCGTTCTTGGAACATCGTCGCGACAATCGTCGTTGTCGAGCCAACGGGCTCATTGCGCATGAACACCGGCGCGCCCGTCTGAATATCCGCCAGCCGGTGATGGTCGATAATCGCGATAATATCCGCCTGTTCCAGACCGGGGATGGACTGGCTCTTCTCGTTGTGATCAACCAGCACAACGCGCTTGCGCCGCGGCCGCAGCAGATGATAGCGGCTCAGCGTGCCGACGACCTTCTCGTTTTCGTCCAGCACAGGATAGGAGCGGTAGCGGCTTTGCAGCACCGTCTCGCGCACGTCGTCGATGAAGTCGTTGAGGTGAAACAGCACGACCCCCGTATGCTGGGCAATGCGCTGCACGGGAATCGCCTGATAAATCATCCTTGCCGCGCGGTAAGCGTCGCAGGGCGTGGCGATAATGCACGTCTTGCTGGACAGACCGAGGTACTTTTCCGACAGTGAGCCTTGGCAGATAATGACGCACGATGCGCCGATTTCCAGCGCCTTGTCCACCACGTCCTTCTGCTGCCCGCAGATGACGACGCTGCCGCTGTTGACGCCCTTCAGGCACTCGCCAGGTGTCGGCAGGGCAATCACGACTTCGCCGGAAATGGTGTCGAACGTATCCTCTTCGTTGTTGATGATATGCCCTTCGAGCGCGGACAGAAGGTTGAAAATCGGCACGTCGCGGACTTCGGGCTTCGTGATGCTCTCCATGTCCTTTTCGGCAATGCCGCCCGCGGTCAGCATCCCGTAGAGCGTGCCATCCTCGTTCGTGACCGGCACCGCAGACAGATTTTCATCCTCGCGCAGCACTGCCCACGCGTGACTGATCGGGACACTTGTGCCGAGCGTTGGCGGACGGTCGTAGTCAATATCGCGCACCTGTGTGCGGACATTGGTGAGCAGCGTCGGCGCCTGAAAGCCGAAGCGGTCGAGCAGGAACTGCGTCTCGTCGTTCGGCGCGCCCTGCATGGCAGCGACATAGGCATTGTCGCCCAGCGCATTATGCAGCGCCGCAAACGCCATGGCTGACACCACGGAATCGGTATCGGGATTGCGGTGGCCGCAGACATAAATCGGATCCATCTATGTATTCTCCTTTCACGGGGGAAAGCTGTCGTCAAAAGCACTTTCTGCCCTTACCAGTCCAAATCGTCATCTTCCTCGTTGTCATCCACGACACCCGTCCAAGCATTTGGGTCGGTGTAGAGGCGCAGGCGGTACTCGTCGTTCAGTGCTTTCTGTGTGTCGATATTTGCAATGCCCAGCGTTTTCAAGCCTTTCTTGCCCTGATACGCCTTCACGGCTTCCACCGTCGCCGCACCATAGACGCCGTCCACCTTGTCCTCCGCCAGATAGCCCAGATACGACAGCTTCTCCTGTAATTCGCGCACCTTCTGCCCACTGTTGCCGCTGCGCATCGTCCAGTCGGCGACGTCATGCACCGTGCCGTAACCCAGAATCCGGTTGTAGGTCAAGGCGTACTCCGCGCGCTTAACCGCAACGGGTGTGTTTCCCTCGATGACGTGCACAGTGATGTTCCCCATTGCGTCCTGTGAGCAGTATTCCACCATGGCGACGTGGTCGGTGTCCGTGCTGCTCGTCCAAGTGAAGAACACCCAGTCGCCGGGCTGCGGGATGTACGTTCCGGTGGTGATGTAGGTGTCGTCGTCCTTCATCCACTGGTATCCCCAGTTCGCCAGATTTCCGTTGCGGGTGACATACCGCCCCTGCCGGATGAACCAGTCGCGCCCGACGTTCTGCCCGGAATACATGGGGTAGACATTGCGGAGCAGTTCCGTGCCGTGCTGCTGATCCACCTGATCGACACACCAGCAGAGGAACTCAGCGCACCACTGCGCGTAGGCATCCCCCGCCCATTCGCCGTACTTGGAGTACCCGTGCGGCCCTTCCTTGTATCCGATTTCGCCGCGCGCCACGTCCAGCAGCCACTGCACATAGTCCGGCACATGCCAGAGCGGTTCAAGCACCGTGTCCTCCGCCTTCGCGCAGGGCAGCAGCAGCCCTGCCGTCAGCAGCAGGGTCAGCATCAGCGACAGCAAGCGTTTCATCGGGTGATTTCTCCTTTCAAGCGGAAGAGGTAACAAGTTAATATTCGACCTTGACGAGCGAAATTCCTGCTGCATCGCCGGATTTCCCGCTTTTCCCATCCAATTTCATCAAAAAAGAGGCGATTGCTCGCCCCTTTGCGTGTATATTGCCTCATTTCTCGTCATACACCCGGTAAATCAGCATACACAGCGCGCCGTCGCCGCTGGTGTGCGCTTCGACGCGAATCGGGAAGTCGTAGTCGTTGCGCCAGCGAAGGTTCTGCGTTTTGTTGCCGACCGCCGCGTCCACACCGTGCGGCAGGTACGGCGCGCAGTCCTCGCCATGTGCGCGGCGATAGAGGATGTTAATCCCTGGCAGCTGAAGCAGCGCATTATACAGCGTCGAAGACACCTGACAAGTGCCGCCGCCGTAGCCGCTGGAAGCCGAGCCGTCGGACAGCGTGCCCGCAATCAGGTAGCCCTTCGCCTTGTTATACGGCCCCATGATTTTGTTGCCGTCGAAAATGTCCCCCGGTTGGTAGATTCCGGAAATCAACTCGCTTCCGCGGGCGATGTTGTGGATGCGGTTATGGTTTTTTTCCGTGTCCACCATCTTATAATACGAGGTGTACGCCGCAATCGGGGTATCCTCGCGCAGGGGATTATCCGTCGGGGACACCGGCGTCAAGTCCGTCAGCTGCTCAAGATTGATATAGCCATAGCTGCGCATATAGTTGACGACCGCCCAGCCGTCATACATGCACCAGATGGAAATCGTCGTGCCGGGATTCAGCACCACCCAGCTTTCGTCCTGATCGCTCATGGACTTGCGGACGTAACAGGTCGCGGCGGTCTTGGCGACATAAGCGTGCTTTTGCACACCATAAGGCGGCGTTGTGGTTTCATCCACCGGCGTCACGCGGAAAAGGCGGCGGCGCTTGACATACGCAAGGTTCCCCTGATAGCGCATGATGACCCACGTCGGGTCAATATACAGCACTTCGCCGCGCGCGGATGCGTCACCCACGCGGAAAACGCGCTCGCTTTCAATATCACGTTCCACATAGCCGCTGGTATACGCGGTCATGCGGGCAGTATAGAGCGCCGGAGAATTGCTGTCAAAATCCGACAGCACTTTATCCGGATACACAGCTCCTACTACCGGAACAACTGCATCCTCGTTGAACTCCGAGTCGTCCACTTCCTCATACAGCTCATCTTCCGCCAGCGCCATCCCGGTCAGCGCAATGCACAGCATCAGCAAAAGGGCCATCAGACGTTTCATCTGTTATCCTCCCCTGTCGAAACAGTTTCCGTTTCTCATTATACCATTCCTTTGGCAGACAGGCAAGGGGGCGGATGCAGAATTTACAAGTTTGGCGTACATTCTGACGCTTTTATGCGATTTTCGGATATTTTCCCTTTCTCCCGTCCTTATTCACCACGCTCCTGATAAACCATCTCAAAGTAGCGGTTCGCTTCCTGCGTAAACGCCTCCACCGTCAAATTCCCCGTCGACAGGCGCTCCACCAATTTCTTTAAATCCGCCGTGAAATAATTCTCCTCCGGCACGACGATATTCCCCGCAACCTGCTTCCACGCGGCAATGTCCTCCGTATCAATCGTGTAGCGGTACTTCTCCGCTTCCGCCTTGCTTGCGCGAAGCTCCGACAGCTGCTCTTTGACTTCCGCCGTCTGCTCCTGCGCTTCCATCGCGGCGATTTGGCTTTCCATCTCCGCAATCCGCTCCAGCTGATAGGTGTTCACCAGCGGTTCGGTCATGTCCGCGAAGATGCGGTACTGCGTTTCATCGTAGACGTTCTGCGCGCAGTATTCCAGATAGCGGATGGCTTCCTCCTTGTGCTGGGAGTACGGGTTCACCACCAGCACATAGACCGATGCCGGAATCGCGGCGGGCGACGATTCGCCGACCTTCATCGGCATGTGGCAATCCGTCGTGATCGGCATGGAGACGTCCATCTCGTAGAGCGAATACCCGTCCTCGTTCTGCGGGAAAGCGTCTTCATCCTCCGGGACGTTCGCCACGATGTAGGTCAGCAGCTCCTGCAATTCGGCGTTATTCAGCGTGATGCGATTGCCGAGCAGCTGCTGCTCGTTCAGGTAGCGCTCGATACTCATGTTCAGCATATTCAGGCGACTGTAACCGGGGTAGCCGAGGGGTGCCATGCCTTCATCCGCGAAAACGCCCTCATCCGCCAGCTGGGTGATTTGCTGGAACATCTCCAGCAGCGTATTCGCAAAAGTCATGCCGTTCTGCTCCAGCACATCCATTGCCGCATCAGGCAGATAGGTTTCAACCGTCTCATACCAGCCGATAATTTTGCCGTCGTCGGTCGTGAGACCCTTCTGCAAGCCGGGATAGAGGCGGCTGACCTGCTTGGAGAGGATTGCACTGCTGCTCAGGTCGGTGAAGTAGCCCTTGGTTTTCAGAAGCTTCAAACTCACCGTATCAAACGGCGTGATGCAGAGGATATCCACATCGCTGTTTTTCGTGTTGAGGATATCGGCGGTCGTCAGATCATAGACGCTGCGGAAGGTAACGCCGTTCTGCAGCATGTAGTCAGCCGCGTTGTGCGCTTCCGTCTGGCTCAGGACAAGCGTCACGGATGTCTCGGAGACAATACGGCTGCTCATCAGCAGCGTACCGTTGGCGAGCAGTACGTCATCATCCGTCACCAGCAGGATGCTGTCCATTGTCGTCAGCGGCGACGCGATGCACGTCATGGTTTCCAGCGTTTCGCCGCTGTACAGCCCGCGCACATTGTTGTCATACATCAGGGCGTAATAGCGCCCGTTCACATAGCGCAAATCGTCCGCCGTCCAAAGCGGCACAGTCTCCGACGTGTACGTTTCTTTGCCGACTTTGCCCGTCGCGGGGTCAAAGGTGTGCAGCGTCAGCGTGTGCTTGTCGTAATCCCCTTCGGGATTGCAGAGCGTATCGCCGCGGAGGAACAGCTTCACCTCACTCCACTCTTCATCGCTGAAACTGCCGATTTGCCGCACTTCGCTCGTTTCCAGATTCTCGTAAATCAGCTGCTGCGGCTTGCCCTCCACGCGCAGGGTAAGGTAGATTGCCTTGTCGGACACCAGCAAATCGCCGACACCCGCGTTTTCGTCATCCAACGCTTCGCGCACATCCCAGCGCGACGTCAGTTCCCACGCGTTGTCCGCATTCAGTGTGTACGTCACGAGCAGTTCGTTCCAGTCGGCATCGTACCCGATGCCGGTTAGCGTCAGCTGCCCTTCCGCGTCGCGCCGCAGCACCGAGTGCATCACATTATCCGGCATATCCGCCAGCTTCTCCGCGCTGCCGTCCGCCAGCGACACACGGTAGAGTGCCTTGCCGCCCGTAAGCAGCAGCGCATCCCCCTCGCGCAGGGGCGTTGTATCGCCCAGCCACGCCCCTTCCGGCAGCTCACAGCGGAAATGCTCCGCCATTGCCGCGCCGCAGAGCAGCACCAGCATCGCCAAACATGCGCACAAGACTTTCTTCATGATATTGACTCCTTTCGTTCTATCCTGTCTATAAACGAATTCCACGCCTCCGGAAGCGCTTCACCCATTAGACGCGCGGCAGACGGAATCGGTTGCGCGAAAATTGCATTTTCCGCAAAAAATCCGGAACATCGATTTGTACTGTCCGACGATAATTATTGATTGTTGTCCGATTCCTTCATGATGATACTATTTCCAAATGAGAATGCGCCGCGGAAAATAAGTTCAGCATCAGAAGGGCAAGGCAAACGCTCGTCAGTTTCTTCATCATTCGTTGCTCTTTTCTTCTACCAGTTCATTCATGTTTTCGTGCAACAACAGCATCAAAGGTATAACAATTCCCTCCAAAAAACGTGCAAGGGCGGAAGACTTTCCCGTCCTCCGCCCCAATGGTGGTTATGATTTGGATATTATTTTATTCCGCCGCAGCAGGTTCTGCGTCCTCCGGAACAGCTTCCATCAGGAAGTCCATTGTGGTGTCGCCCTGCACAAGTTCAAACAGCAACGTGCCGTCCGTCAGCTTCGCCACGCCGAACATCTGCGTCGTGTTCTTGTCCACCGGCAGCGTCACAGTGAGGATGCCATCCACAAACGTCATCGGAATCGGAATCTCCGCCAGCGCCGTCTGACCAACCAGATTCAGCAGATACAGCTTGCTGTCCTTCACTTCAATGATGCACTCCTGACCCACCATGCTCATCGGCACGCTCATGCCGTTCATGATGACGCTCGTCGCCTGCCACTTGCCTTGCAGTTCTTCTTCCGTCGTCTCCGTGCTGATGGTCAGCTCTTCGTCCTCGGCAGGCGCTTCACGGGTGAAGTCAATCTTCATGCCATCCTGCTCGGTGCTCAGGCCCGTTTCGGTCACGGTCACAAGGCCTTCGCCTTCCGTTCCCTTGTCCATCACGAGGTTGCCGTCCTCATTCTTTTCCCAGACGCCTTCCTCCGAATCCATGCCCGCAATGTCCATCTTGTAGGTACCGTCAGCGTTGATGGTCAGCGTCACCTGAATGCCAAGCAGCTCGCCGTACCATTCGCCGGTCACATCCGCCGTTTCCGCGAACGCACCCACCATCATCGTCAGCGCCAGCAACAGCGCCAGAACCAAGGAAGTCAACCGTTTCATGTGCCTTTTCTCCTTATTTGGGGATTTTCCCCGTGTATTTTGCGGCATGTTTTTTCCTCTCGAACGCCGCTTTCGATTGCGCTTATTTTATCATTGTTTCCGTGATATGTCAATGGAGGGGGAGGAATTTTACAACTGCTGTGATTAAAAAGGGATTGAAACGATGTTATCCACCGCTTTTGCACATGGTTATCCACAAGGTTATGCACTTTCTGTGGATAATCCGTGCGAAAAATCCCCCTCCACGTCTCCGCATGAGCCATGAAGGGGGAAATGTTATGAAATTACTTGTCGAACCCCTTGACCTCGTAGTCGTTTTCTTCGACAACCGCTTTGAGCAGGGGCTTCAAGGCGTTTTCATCCGCATCGGCTTTCAGCGTCACGACCGCCGTACCCGCATCGTGGCTTGCCGCCGCGCTCTGCACGCCATCCACCGCTTCCAGCGCCGCCTTCACGCGTGCCTCGCAGTGGGCGCACATCATGCCATCAATGCGCATCGTCAGCACCTTCGTGCCGGGCTGGGCGGCTATGTTGGGCAGCGTCACCGGGTGCAGGGCGCGGTCATGCCGGCCGTCGCGCAGGCGGAAGAGGTTCAGCCGCAGCGCGTTCGACACCACGCAGAAGCTGCTCAGG
>OJKI01000038.1_pt1 | contig 83736 bp, 68 predicted proteins | sample 1596431 | NCBI WGS metagenome assembly OJKI01 (sample SAMEA4350165, study PRJEB24818) | metagenome | biome: human; feature: gut; material: faeces | place: Denmark | collected 2013-09 | reverse complement strand
CTTGATTACTACAACAACTGTAGAATCAAGGCAAAGCTTAAGGGCTTACCTCCTGCTGTTCACAGAAAGCAAGCCCTTGATGCCGCTTGATATCGATTTCGTGTCTAACTTTTTGGGTTCAGATCAATACTGCACCCTCTTTTTAACAATGCTTTTTTATTCGCCAAAGAAGTTATAGTCGGCTTCGCCGCCAACGTTTTCGTCGTCAAGGCTGTTAAGGTCGGCCAGCACAAGAGTTGTGGTATAGTATTTACCGCTGCGCCAATACTTTATCTCTATGCTGTCGCCTACCATCTTGCCCCTTATCAATGCAACAAATTCATCCTGAGTCATGCCGCTTTGGCCTTCTATTTCAACTATTATATCGTTGGGCTCAAGGTCGGCTTTATGGCCCGGGCCGTCTTTTATTATCGATGCGACCAGTATGCCTTCGGGCGTGCCGTATGTTGTGGCGTACATTTCGCCCCATGTGGTAACACTTACGCCTATGCCGGGACGCAGCACGCGGCCTTCGTTTATAAGCTGCTCCGCCACCTTCATCGCCTGATCTATCGGCAGGGCGAAACCAAGGCCCTCTGCACTTATTGCGTTGCCGTAATTGTCATAACTTGCGGTAACGGTTTTTGCGGAAACTATGCCTATTACCTCGCCGGACATGTTTATCAGCGGCCCGCCGCTGTTGCCGGGGTTAACGGCGGCATCAGTCTGAATGTAAACATTTGTAACGCCGTCTATATTCACGCTCCTTGCCGTTGCGCTCACTATGCCGAATGTAGTCGTGCCGGAAAGTTCACGTCCGGTGGGGTCGCCTATGGTTATAACGAATTCGCCCACGCGCACGGCCTCCGAATCGCCAAGCTTCAGCGGCTTAAGGTTGGTTTTATCCACCTTCAGCACGGCAACGTCAAACGTTTTATCGTAGCCCACAAGCTGAGCTTCCACTTCTTCACCGTCAACGAACATTACGCCGAGTTTTGATGCATCTTCAACAACGTGCGCATTGGTTATTATGTAGCCTTCGGACGATATAACGAAGCCGGAACCGGAGCCGAATTCAAGTTCACGGGTGTATTTTTCGCTGTAACCATAGTTGATTATGCCAACAACGCCTTCGCTTATGCTGTCCACTATATCGAGCAACGGATTGCTGGGGTTGGTTATTTCGGGGGCTACGCCGTCAAGCTGGGGCATGGTGCCGGAAGGCGGAATTGGAGTCATTACGGGGGCGGAGTTGCTATCCTCAGGCTCCGCTGTTTTGCCGGGTTCGGGAGTAGCGCTCGGAAGCTGAGGAATAAGCCCATCGAAGAAAGGCGTAGGCTCGGGGGCGTTATTATTCGTGCCGTTATCCGCACTTGGCATATACGATGCTAGCACCGCCGGCATAAATATGGTGGCAAGCAGCGCGCCGACGATTGTGAATATTATCGCTGTTACTACATAGCCGCCTATGCCGCGCTTTGGCGGTTTGGGCTCCTGCTGAGGGGTATTGTTGTACCCGTCGAAATAATAGTTTGGATACTCCATCTTTTGTTACCTCCGTTGTGCGGGATTTGCCTTTGGCCTTCCCTGCTGTTCATATAATTTAAGCGTAAACGTAAACGTTGCGCCTTTGCCCAATTGTGATTCGGCCTTTATGGTTTGGCCGTGCTGCTCAATTATGCGCTTTACTATGCTAAGCCCAAGTCCTGATGACGAGCCGGAGGGCGTGTGCGCCTTCTCGGCTTTATAGAACCTGTCGAACACATATGGCAGATCATCCGGCGAAATACCATCGCCTTGGTCGATAACGCTCATTACGGCAAGCTTTTTATCCGTGACTATGCGCATTGTGAGCGCGCCGCCATCGGGAGAGAACTTTATAGCATTATCCACCAAATTACGTATGACCTGCGCTATCTGAGACTGATCGGCTTCAACCATTGTATGCTCCGCATCAAAATCCATATTGACGTCTATATGCTTTGCGTTGATGCGCGCTTCGAATGTAAACACGGTGCGAATAACAAGTTCATTCAAATCAAACGGCTCAAGCTTTAATTCGTATTGGCCCGATTCTATTCGCGCCAGGTCGAGCAAATCGTTCACCATTCCGGTCATTCGCTTGCATTCGTTTATTACTATGTCAAGATACTTTGGCTGATCCTCGCTTGAAATCGTGCCGTCCTGCATTGCCTCAAGGAAGCCCCTCATACTGGTGAGCGGGGAGCGCAGTTCGTGCGAAACGTTTGCAACAAAACTCCTTCGGGATTGCTCCAGCGCGTTTATCTCATTTGCCATTTCATTGAAGCTTTGGCCAAGTTGGCCAACTTCATCATGGCTGGTGATATTCACCCTTGCTTCGTATTCGCCGCGGGAGAAACGATTTATAGCGTTGTTCATGTCCACTATCGGCTTTGTCATGCGGCTTGTTATGTACGTTACCGCAAGAATGGCCAGTATTACCGCAATGCAGGCCGAAAGCAAAACATCAAGGTATACTTTGCGGATGGAATCGTTTGTGCGGCTCACGTCCGTATGGAAAAACATTGCGCCTATAACTTCGCCTTCGGTGTTGGTTATCTGCCGGCTGAGCGTCATTATGGGGATATTGCCGGAAGTAAACCTATCCGAGCTTATTTCTATTTCGCCATTGCCCATTATTATTGCCGATGCGTCCGCGCTAAGATCTGCATCGCAAAGCGGGTCCCACTTTGCTTCGTTCAGTTCGTCGCGCAATATCACCTTACCGAATGCCGAATCTATGAAATAGAGTTGAAGCATTGCGTCGTACTTGCGCATGGTAGTCCTCAGCGTATCCTTTGCAACGGCGCGCTTTTCGGCGTCCACATATTGGGTAACTATAACGCGGTTTATTTCGGCGGCTTCACGCCTGAGCTCGTTTTCATTTTCTGTCATGTATTGGCTTTTGAACATTCCGCTTATGGTGATGCCCAAAAGGAATATTATCAGCAATATTATGGCTAAATATGTGCTGAGCATGCGCGAAAACAATGTGTTGAACGATTTCTTGCCCATTCGGCCTCCGCCGCTAAGCCATATTACTTAGCCGTTTCAAATTTGTACCCAACGCCCCAAACGGTCTTTATCTCCCATTCGGGCCTTTCGCCTATTTTTTCGCGTATGCGCTTGATATGTACATCTACCGTACGCGAATCGCCGAAGAAATCAAAGCCCCAAACCTGCTCAAGCAGCTGCTCGCGGGTAAATACCTTACCCTCGCGCGAAGCTAAGAAGAACAGCAGCTCTATTTCCTTTGGCGGCATATCAAGCTGCTTGCCGTCAAGCGTTACGGTGTAATTATCAAGCGATATGGTAAGGCCGGGAAATCTGAGTTCCTTTTCGTCTCCGGGTGTGGCGCTGCGCCGCAGCACGGCCCTTATGCGGGCAAGCAACTCCTTTGCTTCAAACGGCTTTGGAATATAATCATCCGCGCCGAGTTCAAGCCCCTGTATCCTGTCGAGCGTGTCGCCTTTTGCCGTGAGCATTATAACGGGCACGGTGCTTTCGCTGCGCAGCTTTTCAAGTACGGTCCAGCCATCCATGCCCGGCAGCATAACATCCAGCAGAACAAGCGTGGGCTTAACGCTGCGGAATGCGTCTATTGCCGTATCACCGCGGGTACAGGTGGCCACGGTATAACCTTCCTTTTTCAGGTACATTTCTATTATAGCCAGTATGTTAGTATCGTCATCAACAACCAATATAACGTTATTGTTTTCCATGTCTACCTCCCTTTGCCTATCGGCGGCTTAAAGGCCACCATGATAAGTATAATAATAGCATCAATTTGTGAACATGGTATGAATAAGGACAAAATGCCCTAATTAATTTACTTTTTAAGCGTGACAACGGTAACGCCGGCGTCGCCCTCGCCGTAGCTGCCCATGCGGTAGCCCTTGACGAGCGGATGGCGCTTTAAGAATGCCTGCACGCCCGCTCGCAGCGCGCCTGTGCCCTTGCCATGGATTATGTTTACCTCGCTGAGACCTGCATTATACGCATCGTCAAGGTATCTGTCCACTATTATATTGGCTTCGTCAACAAGCATTCCGCGCACGTCAAGCTCGAACCCTACCTGCTTGCCCGCACCAAGGCCAACTTTGCCGGATGTGGGCGCAGCGGCCTTCTTTTCTTCTATAAGGCGTATGTCTTTAAGCTTTACGTTCAGCTTCATAACGCCGGCCTGTACCATGACCTCGCCCTTTGAATCGGGAGCGGACAGCACGGTTGCTTTCTGGTCAAGCGTAACAATGTTTACTGTATCCCCCGCGCGTACTGTTTTGGGAGGCTTGGTATTATCCTCCTTCTTTATTGCCTCTTTTTCGTTCACGGCGGTTTCGGTTGCCCTAAGCTTGTCTCGCGCGGCCTGTATGACCCTGTCGGCGGCGCTTCTGTCTATATCCTTTATGGAGCGTATCTCAACGATAAGCTTCTCCATTTCACGCTTCGTGTCCGCAACTATACGCTTTGCATCCTCCTTTGCCTTGGCTTGAAGGCGATTCCTATCCTCATCCAGCTTTCTGCGTTCGCGTTCGGCATCGGCACGCAGCTTTTCAAGCTCTGCGCGCGCTTCTTCTGCCATTTTTCGCTCCTCTTCGGCTATGCGGTGCTGAGACTGCGCGCTTGAAATAATGTCCTCAAAGCGCACATCTTCTCCCTTTAGGAAGCCTTTTGCCTTATCTATAATGCTGTTAGGCAGCCCAAGGCGTGAGGATATCTCAAATGCGTTCGATTTTCCGGGAATGCCGATATAAAGCCTGTATGTTGGGCATAGACGGTCTATATCAAACTCCATGGAGGCGTTCTCCATGCCCTCATGCGTCATTGCGAATGCTTTTATTTCGCTGTAATGCGTTGTGGATACGCATGTGCAGCGGCGGTTGTTAAGTTCTTCCAATATGCTCATTGCAAGCGCAGCGCCCTCTATCGGGTCTGTACCTGCGCCAAGTTCATCCAGTAGTACAAGCGAGTTTTCGTCGGCCTTATCGAGTATGCCCACGATGTTCTTCATGTGCGAAGAGAACGTGGAAAGCGACTGCTCAATGGACTGCTCATCGCCTATATCGGCATAAATATGCTCAAACACCGGGAATTCGCTGCCTTCGTTTGCGGGTACGAATATGCCGCTTTGTACCATTAGCGCAAATAGGCCTACTATTTTGAGCGTAACCGTTTTGCCGCCGGTATTCGGGCCGGTTATTATGAGCGAGCGGTAATCCCTACCTATCCATATATCGATGGGCACTACCCTATCCGCAGGTATGAGCGGATGACGGCCGCGCACTATGCGCACATAGTTATTGCGATTGAGCCTGGGCATAACGGCATTCAGCTCACGCGAAAGCTTTGCCTTTGCAAATACCAAATCTATTTGGCCCATTATATTAAGATCTTCGCGTATTTCGTCGGCATAGGGCGCGAGCATTGCCGTAAGCTCCGTCAATATGCGCTCTATTTCGTCGGCTTCTTCCGCAAGCAGCTTTTTGTATTCATTGCCGAGTTCGACTACCGCCGACGGTTCAATGAACAGCGTTGCGCCGCTGCTGCTTTGGTCGTGTATAAGCCCGGGGACCTGCTGGCGGTATTCCTGCTTAACTGGGATTACAAAGCGGCCGTTGCGTATTGTTATTATCGGCTCCTGGAGATATTTTTGATATGCGGTGGAGCGTATCATGCTGTTCAGCTTTTCGCGTACCTTTTCGTTGGCAAGGCGCATGGCACGGCGTATGCGTGCAAGCGCGGGCGATGCCCCGTCGAATATCTCGTCCTCATTTATTATACAGCGGTTTATTTCCTCCTCTGCACTTCTATGTGTAATGAGCAGGCCGGCAAGGTTATAAAGATAGCTTTCCTCCCCCACTTCCTTGGCAAGTATGTCTTTGGCTATCCTTGCCGCTTTAAGGCAGCTTGCTATGCCCAGCAATTCGCCGGTTGAAAGGAACAGCGCCGCGTGCATACGCTCAAGGCAGTGTCGCATGTCCGGAAAATCGTCCACAGGCGAGCGGCCGGTTTTGTAGAAAAGCGTCTCGGCTTCCGCGGTAAGCTTAAGTTCGCGTTCAACCGTATCAAAATCGCCGGAAGGCTCCATCGTATCCACTAATTCCCGTGAAACGCAGCATGATGCGCGCTCCTTCAGCATGGCAAGTATTTTATCGTATTCAAGTGTTTTCAGTACTCTTTTTTCCATTGTTTACTCCGTTATTCTTTCAAGCGCCGCAATTATTGGACATAAAAAAGGCGACCGAAACAAAACGCTCCGGCCGCGCCAAATAATCTATGGTCATGAATTGCGGTGGTCTATTCCGCCAATGCCCCTTTTAGTGTACGCCAGTTTCCTGTTTGGCGGCAAAAGGACGCTTTACGGGCGCGGAAGCGCCGTTGCGCTTTGGCATTTCCCTAAGATCGGATATGCGCTGATCTAGCGCTTCGTAATCGCTGCGAAGCTTGGTAAGCTCGTCCGCCATGTTGAGCGCCGCAAGCAGTACGCAGTTACCCGTGCTCAGCATGGGGTATGTACGCTTGACCTCGTCCACCTTTGCATTTACCATTTCGGCCAGAGAATCCATATACTGCTGGCTTTCGTCGCCGGTCAACTTAAATTCCATTCCGGCTATACGCACGATAGTGCGATTGTTATCCATAGATGCAACACCTCAGTCATATTATACTATGCGTTGTGGCAACTTTCAACCTTTTTCATCTACATATTGTATGATTTGGCTGATTTTATTTGGTTTGGTTATTTTGCTCAATGCTGATAACTATCGCCTTTTCGGCCTTGGAGCCGGTTGTATATATGCGAAAGTCCATGTGCATCTCGCTAAATGAATTAACTTTGCCGCTTTCTTCGGCTGAGACCGCTGCACTGTATAACATATTGAGCGCGGTGTCTATTCCGTCTGTGCCGCCGTTTATTGCGCAAAGCAGAGCATTGAGCATTATGCGTACTTCCTGGCAATGCGCATCATAGGTTTCGCGCTCCTTTGTGAACATATATTGCTCTATCGGACTTAACTCACCTTTGGGTTCACTCGGTTCGCTTTGCGCCGCATACTGAACGGTAATGCTGCTGAAAACGCCGCCGGTGCTGATAAAAGTAATATCTATATTCAGCCATTCTGAAGCTATTCTATATTCCTGCTTGCCGGCATCGGAATAAGCGTTCCACCATTCGCTGCTCGGCCAATCGGCTGATATTGCTTTTACGGTTGCCTCCGGATCAATATCGGCGTAATTTTCGGGGTCTACCTTCTCATTTTCACCTATTACGGTGTACTCGTAATAATCAGCATTTGTATTGCTAATGCCGAGCGAAGCAAGCATTGAGGCGCCTTTATCGGTCATGAGAAACAGCATTATGCCAATAAGCACAATGCACAGCGTGAGCAATATGTTTGCGCGTTTTTCCTTTGCAGCGCTGCAGTTTTGCTTCTGCTTATCCATCAAACTTCGCTCCGTCTACGAGCTTATCTATATCGATATTGCCGTTATGCCCGGCTTTTTTCAGCGCAAGCGTGAACCATTCGGGTATGGCTGCACGGAACGTTAACGTTTCGCCCGTGGACGGATGCCTAAGCGTAAGCCGTGCGGCATGCAGCGCCTGCCCTTCAAGGCCAAGGCTGTTTTTTTCAGGCCCATATACATTGTCTCCCGCAACGGGGTGCTTTATGTGCGCCATGTGAACCCTTATTTGGTGTGTGCGTCCGGTTTCAAGCTTTGCGGCGATAAGCGTATAATCGCTAAGCCTTTCAAGCACGGAAAAGTGCGTTACCGCGCTGCGACCGTCCGGACGCACAGCCATCTTTTTTCTGTCCGTCCTATGGCGGCCTATCGGCGCGTCTATCGTGCCGCTATCTTTTTTTATATTCCCGTTTACCAGCGCCAGATACACCCTGCCGGCCTCGTGTGTTTTCATCTGCGCGGCAAGGCTCCTATGTGCGTTATCGTTTTTGGCTATTACTATAAGGCCGGATGTAAGCTTATCTATCCTGTGCACTATGCCCGGGCGCATTTCGCCGCCTATGCCGGAAAGGTCCTTTATATGATACATTATGGCGTTCACAAGAGTGCCTGTTTCGTTACCGGGCGCAGGGTGAACCACCATGCCCTTCGGCTTATCTATAACGGCAATGTCACTGTCCTCATATACTATAGACAGAGGTATATCTTCTGCGGCAAGTTCGGTGCTTGCGGGAAGGGCTATAAACAATTCAACTGCGTCCCCAGCCTTAAGCTTTGCACCTGCCTTTGTCTCATCCTTGCCGTTTACGCTGGCCTCACCTTCGTCAATAAGCCGCCGTACATAGGAGCGCGTTTCGCCGCAGGCCGATGCAAGGAATACGTCCAGCCGTTCACCGCCGGACGCCGTTGCCTTTATAGTGCGGCCGTATTCGCTGTATTCAATTATCGGTAAATTGGGCTGCTCCATTGCGGTTTATTCCTTTTCTTCGCTGCCGTCGGTATTTTTCTTTTTATCAAGGCTGTCTATAAACGTTTTGCCCTTAAAGAAAAGTACGTCTATTATCAATATTGCAGCGCCTATGCATATTGCGCTGTCCGCCACGTTGAAAACGGGAAAATCAATAAGCTTGAAATAGAGCATATCGCGAACATAGCCCAGCGCAACGCGGTCAATAAAGTTACCCAGCGCGCCCGCGAATATAAGCGCAAGCGATATCCGCATGGCCGTATGCATACGCTTGTATTCCTTTATCATGAAATACAGCATTGCTCCGCAGGCGATTACCGTAGCAATTATGAAGAAAACCTGCGCGTTCTGAAGCATGCCGAATGCCGCTCCGCGGTTTTCAACATATGCAATGGAGAACACTCCCTTTATTATCTCTACACTTTCGCCCAGCTTAAGCGCATTTGCGCAGGCAATTTTGCTAAGCTGGTCTATTGCTATTACTATAAGTATTATGATTATGCTCAGCATAGGTCAACCCCCAAATCCTTCATCGGTGCATATTCTATCATGCCTTGGCACAGCATTCAACTTTCTATATACCAATTTGCTATATTGCTCATCAAATCCGGCTCGCGTTCGCTTTCCAAGCCTTTGACGGACGCATGGTACAGTATGCTCGAAAGTCGGAAATACAGCGTTATGAAAGGCAGATCCTCAACAAAGCTCATTTGCAGCGCGTCCGCGGCTTCGCGGCAGGCTGCTTCGTCGCGCGCGGTATTGAGTGATCTTGCAAGCGCGGACAGGGCGTCGTTTCTGTATCCGCCGTAGTTATATGCGCCGGATGCGTCAATATAGGGCAAAATATCGCAGTCACGCGCCAGATTGAAACCGACAAGCGCAATGTCAAAATCCTTGTTTTCAAGCATTTGGGCGTATTCGCTGCTGCTGTCGCCAAGGGTAAAGCCAGCGGTTACGATTTCAACGTGTATGCCGATCGCTTCAAGCTGGCTTGCGATAACGCCCGCAGCAGTTTCGCGCGTTGAATAGGTTGACTTGTTCACAAGCAGCTTTAAAGTAAGCTCATCGTAGCGGTGCGCATTTTTTTCAAGATAACCATCGCCGTCGGTATCCTTCCACCCAGCTTGATCAAAAAGGCTGAGCGCAAGCTCCGTATTATAATCATATACTTTGGAGCGGCTGTTATACAGCCAGCTGTCAGGTGCGATCGGCACGTCGCACGCACGCGCACGGTTCATATAAACGTTCGTTATTATGGCGCTGCGGTTTAAGGCATAGGCTATGGCCTGGCGCACGAGCGGGTTGGAAAGTTCCGAATTGCCATAATTGAGCAGCATTACCTCTGCCGTTTGCGTCATAACGTCCATAACATTCGTAACGCCGTCCTCACGATACCGCCCCACGGAAAGCGACGATGTGAATACCATGTCAAGCTGACCGGCAACATAAGAAGCGAGGGAAACATCGTTGCTGCTCCTTTGATAGAACTCTATTTTTTCTATATAGGGTTCTTCCTTCCACCAGTTCTGGTTTATTTCAAGCGTAACTTTATCGCCTGATATCGAGGTGATGTAATAAGGGCCTGTCCCTGCGCCATAGCGGGATGTTGACGCAGTGGGATTTTCTATAATAGGGAAATTCAGCGCGTACAGCGAGGCTATGCCTTGCTGCTTCATTGTGACTACAACACTGCCGTCACTTCCCGCGGCAATGGATTCTACCTTATCCGTGGCGTATGAATAGTATCCGCCTGTTTGCTTTATGCGCTCAAACGAATATACAACATCCGCCGCGGTAACGTTTGCCCCTGTATCCTGCCAGCGGGCTGAAGAACGCAGCTTCATCGTCCAAACAAGGCCGGTATCGTCACAGCTCCAATTTTCCGCTAATTTAGGCGTAATAACGCCAGATTGGTCAATTACTATAAGGCTTTCGTATATAAGCGAAAAGAAGCCGAGCATCTCCTTCGTATTCACCGAAAGCGGGTCTGACGTATCGGCATTTTCGGGCATGGCAAGCCTTAATGTGCCGCCGTACACGGGCGCGGGCGCGGGAGTAGGCGCAAGCAAAGCCGGCGTTTCAGTGGGTTCGCTTGCATCGGGCGTTGATTCGGCATTCTGCTGATTGCCGGCGCAGCCGCAAAGCGTAAGAATTATTATTGCCATGCATAACGCCAAGGCTCTTTTTATTTTATTTGCAAAGCTCTTTTTCATATAGTTCGCTGTATTTCTCCTTTGCCGAAAGGACTTTGTCGGCATATGCGGCCGTTTCGACGTATGGTATGCTGATAAGCCGTTTTCCGTCGCCATATGCTGGGTCGTTTAACCATTTGTCCACGTTGCCCGGGCCTGCATTGTATGCTGAAAGCGCCGTGCGTTCCATTCCACCGTATTTATCCGATAGATATCTAAGGTACCAGCAGCCAAGGCGGATATTTATGAGCGGTTCCATCAGCTTTTCTTCACTGTAGTCCGCCATGCCTAATTTACCCGCGATCCATTCGCCTGTTGACGGCATTATCTGCATAAGGCCGATTGCGCCTTTGGGCGATACCACAGCCGCACGATTTGAACTTTCCGTATGTATCACTGCCGCAACAAGGCATGGATCAAGCGAAAACTCATCCGCGCAGGCCAATATCTCGTCTGCGTATATCAGCTTATAGGTGCGCCGCTCAAGCATCCTGTTTGCCATAAAACCGCCTATTGTAAGCATGATTATTGCCGCAATGCCAACAAGTGCAATGATGATGCGTCGCGTACTGGCTTTCTTTACTGCTTTTGCCTTTTTGCTGCGCTTAGCGGCCGATTGACGGGACGTTTTCTTTGCATAGGCCTTGCCTGGCTGCGTTCTTTTTGCGCTCTGTGCTGCGCTCATGCATTGGCTCCGGCGCCGGCGTATTGCTTATACAGCGCGTCTATTTGCTCATAAAGCGTACCGATAGACGAACTGTTGTCTATTACCTCGCTGCTATATGCCCGTTTTTCTTCCTCGCTCATTTGTGCGCGTATGCGGGCCTCGGCCTGGGCAGGTGTGCAGCCGTCTCGCTTTATTATACGCGCTACGCGCACGGCTTCCGGTGCAGTCACAAGCCAAACCGAATCAACGTATTTTGTCCAGCCCACCTCAATCAAAAGCGGCACATCCCAAACTATCAGCCGGTTGCTGTTCGTAGCTAATTCGGCAGCCGTGCGCGCCTCAAGCGTTTTTAGTACGGCCGGATGGATTATGGAATTAAGCAACATTCGCTTTTCGCTATCGGCAAATACGATCACGGCAACGGCTTTTCTGTCAAGCGAGCCATCCGCAGCTATAACGCCGCTGCCGAATGATTTTTCTATTTGGCGCAGCCCTTCGGTATTCGGCTCAACAACTTCGCGCGCGATGATATCCGCGTCCAATATAAGCGCGCCAAGACTGTTCAGCCGCGCAGACACAGTGGATTTGCCGGAACCTATCGTTCCCGTAAGCCCTATTATCATGGTAGCTGCCCTGCCCTTTTACTTAGTATCGAACCAGCTATGCCCGGTGTGTACCTCGGCAAGAAGCGGCACTTTCAGGTTGACGACGTTTTCCATGCAGCTTTTCAATATTTCCGCTGCGGCATCTGCTTCCTCCTGCACGGCGTCTATTATAAGTTCGTCGTGTATTTGCAATATCAGCTCTGACTTCATACCGCGCGCCTTCAACTCATTATGCACTCTTACCATGGCAAGCTTTATTATGTCTGCCGCGGTACCCTGTATGGGCATGTTCATGGCCACGCGTTCGCCGAAGGAGCGCGTATTATAGTTTGAAGATTTAAGTTCAGGCATTTCGCGCCTTCTGCCGAAAAGCGTAGTGGCTGCGCCTTGCTGCTTGGCCCGCTCAACGCATCCCTTCAAATATGTATGCACTCCCGGGTAGCGCATGAAGTAAAGATCGATATAGCGTGCGGCTTCCTTGCGGGATATGCCAAGCTGCCGCGCAAGGCCAAAATCGCTTATTCCGTATACTATGCCGAAGTTTACGGCCTTTGCGGCGCTGCGCATTTCGCTCGTTACTTCATCAAACGGCACACCGAACACCTCGCTTGCGGTGCGGCGGTGTATGTCAGCGCCTTCTATAAATGCGCGGCACATGCCTTCGTCCCCGCTCATGGCAGCAAGCAGCCTTAATTCTATTTGCGAATAATCCGCATCCACAAGCACGCGGCCTTCGCTTGCAACAAACGCCTTGCGTATTTCACGCCCGAGCTGCGTGCGCACGGGTATGTTTTGAAGGTTGGGCTCCGTGCTTGATATTCTGCCCGTCGCCGTAACGTTTTGGTTAAAGCGTGTGTGCACGCGGCCCCATTTATCAATAAGCGGCAACAGTCCGTCTATAAACGTTGAGCACAGTTTTGTGAGCGTTTTGTATTCAAGTATCATTGGTACTATCGGATGCATGTCGTATAAGCCTTCAAGTACCTCCGAATCGGTAGAATAACCGGTTTTCGTCTTTTTTGCTGGCGGCAGGCCAAGCTTTTCAAACAGAACCGTGCCAAGCTGCTTTGTGGAAAGTATATTGAACTTTTCCCCTGCGAATTCGTATATGTCTGCTTCAAGCGATGTTATGCGCGCGTTAAGCTCTTTGCTCATGGTACTGAGCGTATTGCGATCCACCGTGAAGCCTATGCGTTCCATATCGTAAAGCACATCTATAAGCGGCAGCTCAATTTCATTATAGAGTTTCTTAAGGCCCTTCGCTTCAAGTTTACTCATAAGCTCGCTTTTAAGCTTAATGAGCGCCGCCGCACCGGTTTCTGAGGAATTAAGCCGCTCGGCTGAAAGCGTTTTCAGATTTGCCGCGGGGTGTATTGCATGCAGCAGATAGTCAGCAATCATCGCGTCAAAGCTTACGTTTGATATATTCACGCCGAAACGCGCCGCAATATGCCGCATTGCTTTGCTGTCGAATAATGCCTTCTCGATGGCTGCGTTTTCGAGTATGGGCTTTAATGCGAAATAAACCTCATCTTCGCTTAGTCCGGAGTCAAGCAGTGTTTGGCCAAGCATAATGTCGTACTGCGTGCTGCCGTCTATGCTTACGCTGAATACACCGTCAATATGGAATGCGGCAATATCGGCATCGCCAAGCTTTGCGCAAAGTTCGGCAAGGGCAGCAGAATTATTTATTACTATGTGCTTAGCTGTGAATGCAGCCGTTTCTTTTGCAACGAATTCAGCGTTCTGCGGTATGCGGTCTATGAGGTTGCGCAGTTCAAGTTCGCGCATCATGGCAATGCCGCCGCAGAGCGTATCCTTTGTGAAGCGCGTATCTTCAAGCGCAATGTCAACCGGCGCAGTTGTGCTTATTGTGCCTATACGGTAGCTCATGCGTGCACTGTCAGCGCCGTTTACAAGCTTTTGCCCAAGCGCGCCTTTTTCTTCGGCTGCGTGAGAAAGCGTGTTTTCCACCGTGCCGTATTTGGCAAGGAGCTTTAATGCCGTTTTTTCGCCAACGCCGGGTATTCCGGGAATATTGTCGGAATTATCACCCATAAGCGCCTTCAAGTCTATCATGCGCTTGGGTTCAAGGCCGTATTGCTCCATAAGCGTTGCTTCATCGTATTCAATGGTATCGCTTATGCCTTTTTTGGTCATGAGTACATGCGTATGCTCGCCTATAAGCTGCAGCGCATCGCGGTCGCCGGTAACAAGCAGCGCATCTACACCGTTTTCGTTTGCTATGCGCGCAAAGGTGCCGAGTATGTCGTCCGCTTCATAGCTTGGGCATTGGCACACGGTTATGCCCATCTTGGGCAGCAGGTCGCGTATAAGCGAAAGCTGGGTGCGCAGTTCGTCCGGAGTGGCCTTTCTGCCGGCCTTGTATTCGCTGTATTCTTCATGCCTGAATGTAGGGCCGTGCATATCGAAAGCGACCAGCATATATTCAGGCTCCTGTTGGGCAAGCTTCAGCAGCATGCTTAAAAAACCGTATATCGCGCCCGTAGGCGTACCTTCGCGGTTAGTCATGGCAGGCAGAGCATAAAACGCCCTGTGCATAAGGCTGTTGCCGTCTATTGCGATGAGCTTTGCCATTATATTTAATCCACCTCTTTATATACCATGGGAATGTGCGCGGGAGTTTCGTCCTCTATGCGTATCGCGTTGACGAATGTCTGCCTGGCTTCATCAAGATGCGATGCGTCGTTCACATACATTGTGGCCAGCGCATCGCGTGTCGTTACCCTGTCCCCGCGCCTTACATGCATCACAAGGCCGGTTGCGGGGTCTATACTGTCCCCCTTCTTTGCGCGGCCCGCGCCGAGCAGTTGCGCGCTTATGCCTATCATGTCCGCATGCATATCGCCTATATATCCATCCTTTGCCGGATATATGTCTATCCTCTGCTTAACGCCGCTTACAAGCTTATAAGGATCTTCAACAAATTCATCCCTGCCGCCCAATGCGCTTAGCATAAGCTTGAGCTTATTAAGCCCTTCGCCTGATTCAAGCGCGCGCATCAGCTTTGCTTTGGCATCAGCCATGTCGCCTGCAAGGTTCGAAAGGATGAGCATTTTGCCTGCAAGCGTAAGACTTACGGAAAGCAGCGGGTCATTTTTGTCAAGCTTACCGGAAAGCGCATCGTATACCTCTATTATTTCAAGCGCATTACCTACGGCCAGCCCGAGTGGCTGGTTCATGTCCGTTATAAGCGCCATTGTGCGCCTGCCCATGCGGTTGCCTATGTCCACCATTGTGCGCGCAAGCGTTTCGGCGTCCTCTGGCGTGTGCATAAATGCGCCGCTGCCGGCCTTAACATCCAACACGATAGCATCGGAACCGGAGGCGAGTTTTTTGCTCATAACGCTTGAAGCTATAAGCGGGATGCCCTCAACTGTTCCCGTAACGTCTCTTAGGGCATACATGAGCTTATCCGCGGGCACGAAGTTTCCGGTTTGACCCATTACGCATACGCCTATTTGCGATACTATCTCCTTGAAACGTTCCATGCTCAGTTCTATATTTACGCCGGGAACTGATTCAAGTTTATCAAGCGTTCCTCCAGTATGCCCAAGGCCGCGGCCGCTTAGCTTTGCAACAGTACCGCCGCATGCGGCAACGAGCGGCGCGGCGATAAGCGTGGTTGAATCCCCCACGCCGCCGGTGGAATGCTTATCCACCTTTATGCCGTTAAGATCACTCAGATCCACTGTATCGCCCGAATTCATCATGGCCATGGTAAGTTCGGCTGTTTGCTTGGCTCCCATCCCTTTTAAGCATACGGCCATCATCCATGCGGACATTTGATAATCCGGTATTTTGCCGGAAGTGAAGCCGGATACAATGGCCTCTATCTCGTTTTTGCTCAGCGGCTCGCCGTGGCGGGTCTTCATTATCAAGTCAACCATTCTCATGGTAAATACCTCTTTTTATTCGTAACCAAGTTCTTTCAATGCGCCGGGGCTGTTGCGCCAATCGTCGCGCACCTTTACCCAAAGCTGCAAATTGACGCGCGCACCAAGCATCCATTCCATGTCCTTGCGCGCTTCGCTGCCTATCTGCTTCAGCATTGCGCCCTTTTTGCCGATTATGATGCCCTTGTGGCCTTCGCGCTCGCAGTATATGGTGGCCCACATGTCATATAATTCGCCGCTTGGCCTAAGCGCCATTTTATCTATGCCGACGCCTATGCCGTGCGGCACTTCGTCCTTCAAAAGGTTCAGTGCCTTTTCGCGGATTATCTCCGCGCATACTATACGCTCCGGCATATCGGTGACCATGTCCTCTGGAAAATACATAGGCCCCGGCACAAGGTATGCTGCTATGGCGGCTTCAAGCGCATCCACTCCATCCCCGCTTTCGGCAGAAATTTCTATTATTTGCCTGAAGCAGCTTTCTTTTTCAAGCCTTTGCCGCGCGGCTGATATTGCGTCTGCGCCTGCAATGTCGCATTTGTTTACGGCGGCGATTATGGGCGCCTTGGCGTCCCTAAGCTTTGCGATTATCGCCTCGTCGCGCTCACGTATGCCGTTCGCGGCATCCGCCATGAACAGCGCGCATTCAACTTCATTAAGCGATTCATACGCTACTTTAAGCATATATTCGCCAAGGCGGTTTTTTGGCGCGGCAACGCCCGGCGTATCAAGAAACACGATTTGATAATCCGGCCTTGTTGCAACGCCCATTATGCGGTTTCTGGTTGTTTGCGCCTTGGGCGAAACTATTGACACTTTCTGCCCGACTATGCGGTTCATAAGCGTACTCTTGCCGGCGTTTGGCGAACCGATTATGGATACAAAGCCGGAACGGTAAGAGGAACTTATCATAGATTCATGTCCTTCTTTGAAAAAGCATACGGGAGCAGATCATCGAGCGATACCATTTTGTATTCGCCTTTGCGGTTGGCGCAGATTATTGGCATTTCGCCATCGCAAAACTCGCTGAGTACCTGGCGGCAAACGCCGCAGGGGACCGCAGGAGTATCGCCGTCCCAAACTATTGCAAGGGCATCGAATTCGCGTTCGCCTTCATATATGGCGCGCAGCATTGCAACGCGCTCGGCGCAAACGGTTGGCGAATAGGCGGCGTTTTCAATATTGCAGCCGAAATAATATGCGCCGGAAGCGCCCTTTAAGCACGCGCCTACGCGGAAACCGGAGTACGGCACATACGCGCGCTCCTTAGCGTCGTTAGCCATCCTGAGCAGGTTCTTTACTTCAAATTCGTGTATGTTTCTCATCTTGTTATCCCCATATCGTTTAATATTCTATCCTGAAGGGCAAACATTTCTTGCCTCTCTTCATCATTCATGTGGTCGTAGCCCAATATGTGCAGGCAGCCGTGCACGGTCAAAAACGAAAGCTCCCGTTCAAACGAGTGCCCGTATTCTTCGGCCTGAGCCTTAGCACGGTCAATCGATATTGCAATATCGCCCAAGAAACCGTCCGGCACTGCGGAAAGAGCGTCCCCTTCGTTTGAAGGAAAACTGAGCACATCCGTCGGCCTGTCCACGCTGCGGTAATCCCTGTTCATGGCCCGTATGCCGTTATCGTCGATTACCATCACGCTTATGTCTCCTTTTGCGCCCTGTGCACTGAGTGCGCCGGATGCCGCGCGGCGGATTATGGCTTCCGTTTCATTAGGGCATTCGGTTTCGAGTATTACTTCTATCATGCCTTTAGGTCCTCCATGTTAGGATATTCTATCCTGTCGTGCATAAGACCGGCGAAGGTCTTGAGAAAACTCTTTTCAATTTCCGATATTTCGGCGATGGTGAGGGGCGCATTGGACATCATGTTCTCATTCTCGTTCAGCTTGCCCCATATTATTTTATGCACCATCTGTTCAACCGCGGCGCTGTTGGTATCGCCCAGCGACCTTACGGCAGCCTCGCATCCATCGGCCATCATTACTATTGCGCTTTCCTTTGTGGAAGGGCGGTTTCCGACATAGCGGAAGCCCTTTTCCTTCACGGTCTCGTCCGCCTGTTTAGCCTTGAAATAGAAGTAAGTCATAAGCGAATTGCCGTGATGCTCGCCGCATATTTTTATAACTGCGGAGGGGAGTTTATATTTGGTAAGCAGCGTTACGCCGTCCTTTTGGTGGGCAATTATTGCCTGCGCACTTTCGAGCGGAGGCAAAGAATCGTGTATATTCTCGCCATTCTTCTGATTCTCTTTGAAGTACAGCGGCCTTCTCAGCTTGCCTACGTCGTGATAATACGCGCCAACGCGTGCAAGCAGCGGATCCGCGCCTATGCGCTCGGCCGCGCCTTCGGCAAGCGCGGCAACATTTATGCTGTGCTGATATGTGCCGGGCGCCTCCACCATAAGCTGCCTTAAAAGCGGATGGTTAGTGTTGCTCAACTCGTTCAGTCGTGCTGGTGTGGCTACGTCAAATAAAGTTTCCCATATGGAAAGCGAGCCTGTAACCAGCAGAGCGCACAGTATTGCGCTGCCGAATATCCACGCAAGCGATTCCATAACGCCCCAGAAAGCAGTTTTCAGCATGAGCTGAAGCGCGACCATAACAAGCGCCGCGTAACCGCCGCCAACCGCGCCGGCAGCTATCATGGATGCTCTGCTCTGCGCTTGTTTAAGCGCAAATATTGCAGCAAGACCGGAAATGGTATTGCATATTATCATAACGGCGCAATGCGAACCGAGTATGCCGCTGCCGCTCCCGCCGGCCATGATGCCGAAAAAAATGCTCAAAAGCGCGGTAAGCGCATACGCTGTGCCTTCGCCGACGAGCAGGGAACAAAGCATCACGGGTATGAGTATGGGCGTAAAGCGGTAATCCACGCGGTTGGTAAGATATGCAAGCGCGCATGAAAGCATTATAAGTACAGCGACTATCGCCATTTGCTTTATACTTGAAAGCGTTTCTTTTTCCATGAAGCGCATGTATACGGCGAACAGCGCGAAAAGCAAAAGCGTTATAAGCAGCACGCCGAAGGTAAGATTTGTATTGCTGTCCTCCCCTTTAACAAGATCCATGCTTTCAAGCAGAGCAAACTGGGATTCACTCACTATGCTGCCCTTTTCAACAACGACCTGGCCCTTTTTTACGACTATTGGCTCAACGCTCTCTATTGCCGCGGCATGCTCGGCTTCCGTTGCGGAAGCATCTATGCTGAGCGTAGGCTTGAGGAATGCATCGAATACCTGCACCGCTATTTTTTTCAGGCCGGAAGGTATTGCGCTCATTGCGTTTATCTCCCGCGTGCAGCTTGAAACAAGCCCATCGCGCCCTTCTTCCGATACGCCGGCTTCAAGCGCAGTGTCAAGCTTGGACATTGTGATGTCCTTGAGTGTTTGCAGCTGATCGTCCGTAGATGAAAGCACGGCGAGAAGGCTTGCTTCGTCTATGGCGGGAGATACGCTTGAACACAGCGCCGCTTTTGCGGAAGCTGAAAGCGTTTCGCCCCATTGTGCGGCGGACGCAGGAATATCCGCATCCTCCGGAATATTCGCAGCTGCTTTGCCGTAAAGCTTATCTATTCCGGAAAAGAAATCCTCCGCCCCGCGTTTATATTCGCCTATTTTGACGGAATCGATGGCATATATGCTGCCGGTTTCCATGCGCGCCTTTTCGCGCATTATTTCGGTGTTTATCTCGTCAACAGCTTCGCATGTGGCAAGAATTGTCGCGGGGGATGCCTCCCCCACCTTTACGTCATAACGTATTGGCGTGAGCATGCCCTTCACGCACACAAAAGCTATTGCAAGCGACAGCGCAAGCATACCGAGTGAAATCAGTCTTGCGTTTTTCTTCGTGATCTGTTTCGGCGCTTCCCGCTTTGTCAATTCGTATGCACCTCCTGCTTAGTTCTTCTTATTGTACGCCTTATCATATGCGCTTATTATGCGCTGCACCATTTCGTGCCGAACCACGTCTTTATATGTAAGATATATCTGGGAAATACCTTCCACGTCCTTCAGTACGCCAAGCGCATGCACAAGTCCGCTCTTCCTTTCGGGCGGAAGGTCTATCTGCGTTATATCTCCCGTAACTACCACGCGCGATCCTTCGCCGAAGCGAGTCAGAAACATCTTCATCTGCTCTATGGTGCAGTTCTGCGCTTCGTCAAGAATTATGTATGCATCGTTGAGCGTGCGCCCGCGCATATATGCAAGCGGTGCAACTTCTATAACGCCGCGCTCGGAAAGATTCTTAAACGTTTCCGGGCCAAGGAAGTCATAAAGCGCATCATAAAGCGGCCTAAGATAAGGATCGACCTTGTTTTGAAGATCGCCGGGCAAAAAGCCCAGCTTTTCGCCGGCTTCAACCGCGGGGCGGGTAAGAATTATCTTCTCTACCTCCTTGTTCTTATATGCCAATACGGCCATTGCAACGGCAAGATATGTTTTGCCCGTGCCGGCGGGGCCAACACCGAACACTACCGTATTGCGCTTGAGCGCATTCACATATTTCTTCTGGCCAAGCGTTTTGCACTTTATTCGCCTGCCCTTGGCGGTGAAGGCCACAACGTCGCTTTCAAGCTCAGTAATAAGGTCCGCGTTTCCTTCTTTTGCCAAATCAACGGCATAGCGTATACGGCTGCGGTCCACGTTTTCGCCGCGACGCACGGTTATAAGCAGCTTGTCCACAACCGTTTTGGCAAGCTCCACTGCCTCGGCGGAGCCTTCAATGCGTATGCAGTCGCCCGCGGCAATTATACGCGCACCGGTTTCGGCGCTTATTACCTTCAGGTTTTCGTCGAACACGCCGAAAAGCTTTATCATCTCGTCCATCGATTCAACGGCAGACTCTGCGGTGCAAAGCGCTTCGGTCGCTTCACTAAGGTTCATTTCGTTATTGTTGTCCATATATACCTCTTGCCTCAGCAATGTTTTCCTCTGTCATTATTCTTATTATGGCCGTTACGGCGTCGTCCGCATCCGTTTCATACTCGGTATGCTTGGATATTATTGTGGCGCTGTGCGGGATAAGCTCGTTCAGCTTATCCTGAGCCTTTGCCGCGGCGGCCTGCTCAAGCTCCTGCCTGCTTGCGGGAGACTGCTTCACTATGGTTTCCTGCCGCAGGCGGCGTTCCGCTTTCAATGGCAGTATGCAGCCGGTCAGTTCATATTCACATACCGTTTCATCGGTATAGCTTGCGTATTCCGGTTCATCGGCAATGCATATGCCAAACAGCTTTACGGCGTTGTAATATGCCCCTGTTCCGCTGAGCGAAAGCTTTTCTATTGTCGGCCCTGCCTTGGCAGAGACTACATATATAACATTTGCGCTTACCGCGCCGCGTGCCGCCGTGGTTATAAACCCAAACTCATCGTTCCTCAATATTCCGGAAACAAGCTCCTGCCCTTTTACTACAGCATCGCCAACGTTCACCTTGGCTTTGCCGTCAATAACCTTCAGTTCGGTTACTATTCCGTCCTTAGCGGCGTAAAGGCTGGTAGGTTCCGTTGACTGCGAAGTATCGGGCTTTGTTTCGTCCGCTTCGGATATCTCTATTTTCAGCACCACGCCGCTTATGCTTACACCTGCCCATGCTATGCGCTCATCCGTAGCCATGAGCCTTTGACCCAAGGAATACGTTGCAACGGCGCGTTTATGCGTTCCTATGCCCACGCCCATGTCCTTAAGCGAGGCTATAAGCTTATCGGCATCCACCCTGTCGCAGCCGGAAACGTCCACTATCCATATATAGCGCGACGCAGCTATTATAAGCGCAAGCACAACCATCCAGCCATACAGCAGAGCCTTCCTGAAACGAAAACGCGAAAGTGAGACCACCGCGCCGCGTTTGGCGGCTATGCTTATCCTTACGCCGCATTGACGTACGATTGGCCGGAGTGCATAGAACGTGGCGACGGATACGCATGCACGCACGCTTTCGCTTCCGGTGCGCCTAACGTGCCAAATTTCTCCACCGCTTTGCACCACGCGATTGAGGAACCGTTCAAGGTTCTTGCCTTTGATATCAATAATAACATATCCCGAAAGATAATGCCATACGCCAAACCTCATAGGCTGCCTTTCAAAATGCATTTTCTTAAATATTTAACGGTTAGTTTTCAAATGCAACCGATTTTACCCTGCCGTTTATCACGGCGCGCTCGCTTCTAAGCTCACCTAAGGACAGATTTTCGCCCTCGATTCGCACTATGCCGTATGCCGTACGCAGCCGTATGAGTGATTCCGTGCATTCAAATACGCCCTTATAGTTTTCTATGCTTGCAAAGCTGTCCGCAATAATGCATATCTTTACCGTATCGCCTATTGCTTCCAGCGGAATATCCATTATTTGGCCAACCCTGTGGCCAAGCCTTATCATACGCCTTGGTTTTTTCATATAAAAACGCCCCCATACAGCCATTGTATGGCGGGCGCGGCGCGGTTATGCTTTTAAGCTGCGCTATACATATTTTCTCATGCTTTTAAGCGCGTTCTTTTCAAGGCGGGAAACCTGCGCCTGGCTTATGCCTATTTCCTCGGCAACCTCCATTTGCGTTCGCCCGTGGAAAAAGCGTAGTTCTATTATTCTGCGTTCCCTGTCGGCAAGACTGTTAAGGCCGTTGCTTATGGCTATTGAATCCAGCCACTTTTCGTCCCCATCCTTATCGTCCCGTATTTGGTCCATAACGAACAATGCGTCGCCATCGTCGTGATATACGGGTTCATATAATGAAACGGGATCCTGTATGGCTTCGAGTGCGAAGGCAACGTCCTCTTCTTTCATATCAAGCGCCTTTGCTATTTCACCGAGTTTAGGCTCGCGTGAAAGCTCGTCCATCAGCTCCGTGCGTTTCTTCAGCGCTTTATATGCAGTATCTCGTATTGAGCGGCTTACTCTGAGTGCAGTGTTATCGCGTAGATACCTTCGCAGTTCGCCAATGATCATAGGAACGGCATAAGTGGAAAATCTTACCTGTAAATTTATGTCAAAGTTATCGATTGCTTTTATAAGGCCTATACAGCCTACTTGGAACAGATCGTCCATCTGCTCCCCACGGCCGGAAAAACGCTGTATTATGCTGAGTACAAGCCTAAGGTTTGCGCCTATAAATTCCTCTCTTGCCGCGTTATCGCCCGCTTTTATTCGGCTAAGCAGCTCCCTGCTTTCGCTCTGCGTGATCTTCGGCAGCTTGGACGTATCCAGTCCGCAGATCTCAACCTTGTTAAGCGCCATATGAGCACCCCCTCAAGAAACTTGATGCTCTTATGGTTGCCTTACGGGGTTGATGTTATTCCGCGATAAAAAGCCGTTAATGACAATTAAATGCGATGTCTTTTATTACCTCGCCTGCCAATATAAGCCCGGCTGTACCGGGGACGAAGGCTATGCTGCCCGGCGTTGAACGCCTACGAGGGTCTATATCCGCGGCGTTATCAAAGTGCGGCGTAAGAGGTTCTTCTTTTGAATATACCACCTTCAGCTTGGCTATGCCGCGCTTTTTTAGCTCCCGCCGCATTACGCGCGCAAGTGGGCAGACAGATGTTTTATATATGTCGGCCACTTCAAAACCAACAGCATTAAGCTTATTACCCGCTCCCATGCAGCTTATTATCCTTGTGCCGGCGCGGCTTGCAAGCTCGATTATCAAAAGCTTTGACGATATAGTATCTATCGCGTCTATAACATAATCAAACTTGGCAAAGTCTATGATATCCTTATTGGATTCATCATAGAAACAATTCAGCGCCGTTATGCGGCAGCTTGGGTTTATATCCTTGGCGCGCGCAGCCATTACCTGTGCCTTTGGTAAGCCTACTGTTGAATCGAGTGCGATAAGTTGGCGGTTTATGTTGCTTTTTGCAACGATATCGCCATCTATAAGCGTGAGCGAGCCTACGCCGCTGCGTATAAGCGCTTCTGCGGCATATGAGCCAACGCCGCCAACGCCGAAAAGGGCCACGTTGGCGTTATTCAGCCGCGTGAGTCCTTCACTGCCTATCAAGGACTGAGTTCTAATAAATCTTTCTTCCATGAGCGACAGTATACTTTATGCCGGCCGCTTTAGCAATAGTTATAGTATTATAGGCTTGTTCTTTTTTGATGCTTTGCTATTCTTGGCGGGCGTTTTGCCCTTGTATTTGATATATGTTGCCATACCGCCGCGGATATGGCGCTCGCTTTTGTTTTTATCCAGTATTGCGCGCACGCGCTCCGCCATGTCTGCATCTATGCCTTTTAAGCGAACCTGCATATCGTGATGAACAGTAGATTTGCTTATTCCGAATTTGCTTGCGGCGGCCCTTACTGTTGCTTCGTGTTCCACTATGTATTCCGCCACGTTCATAACGCGTTCCTCAATATATGCGTACATGTGATCCCCCTCAAATAAGCTTTGCTAAAGCTTATGAGGGCACAGTGCGCATAATGACCGAAGGGCCTAATATTTATTGCGCGCTATCGCCGCCGGCCATGCAGGCAGATGCGGCATATACATGCGCGGCGCCCTTTGATTTAAGGGCTTTGGCGCATTCGTTCATTGTTGCGCCGGTGGTAAACACGTCGTCTATTATCAGTATTCGTTTATTCTTTACGCTGCCGCTTGCAGAAAATGCGTTCTTCATGTTTTCCGCGCGCTGAGACCTGTCCAGTTCACGTTGGCTTTTTGTGTCCTTTATTCGCACAGCAAGCGATTCATCAAGCATAAGACCATACTTTTTGCAAAGTTCGCGGGCGATGAGTGCGCTTTGATTATAGCCGCGCTTTTTTAATTTGTTCGGGTGCAGCGGCATAGGCAGCACGGCGTCTATCTGCCAATCCTTTGGCAATTCTATCAGCGAAGCGAAGAAGCGGCACAGATAGCGCGCATCGTTATATTTATAGTTATGTACGGCTGCTGCGATATGCTCGGTGTAATGCACAGCGCAGTAGATATCGTCTATAAAACCGCTGCCGCCTATTATGCCGGCGGGCTGTATCAATGCAGCGCATTCAGCACAAAGCTCATGAGAATCGGTATGCGCCTCGCTGCCGCATATGGCGCAGGCGAGATTCGGCGGATATATTGCGTCAAGTATCGTCTCTGTCAGTCGGCCCATGGTTTCTCCCGTTAAGTACAATGGTGTCAAGTTCCATCAGCAGGCATTTAAGCGCGCTGTAACGGCGGCGGATCTGATTGTTGTCCACCATGTCGTATACGCATTTGCTGCTGCCAAGCATAAATACCTGCTCACGCGCCCTGGTTACGGCGGTATAGAGCAGATTACGCGTCATAAGCTGCGGTGCGCCGCCGGCAATGGGCATTATGACAACGGGATATTCGCTGCCCTGGCTTTTATGCACCGTTGAAGCATATGCAAGATTAAGCTCATCAAGCATTGAATAATCATAAGCTGCGGCGCGCTCGTCATCGAACAAAACGGTAACTTCCTGTTCGGACAGGTTTATCCGCTCTATCGTGCCAAGGTCTCCATTGAATACGCCCGTGCCTTCCTCGCCGGATTTTGCGCGTTTCCAAGGAATTTTATAATCGTTCTTTATCTGCATCACCTTGTCGCCTTCGCGCAGCATCATCTCCCCCTGCTTGCGCTCCTTTTTATAAGGTGAAGGCGGATTGAGCGCGGCCTGAAGCCGTGCGTTCAGGTTTATCGCGCCGAGCGCTCCTTTTTTCATGGGCACAAGCACCTGTGCGTCCTTTATCGGTTCCGTAGTCATAAGCTTATTCGTTTTGCCCGAGCACAGCGCAATAACGCGGCGTATTATCTGCTCCGCGCCGACTATTTCTTCGAAACGGAAGTCGTCCGCGTTGGCGAAAAGATCCGGCTGCTTGCCGTCATTTATACGGTGCGCGTTTTCAACTATCATGCCGCGCTCTGCTTGGCGGAATATATCAGTAAGCCGAATAACCGGCACAACGCCGCTGGCAATAACATCCCTCAATACATTGCCCGGCCCCACCGGCGGCAGCTGATCCGCGTCGCCAACCATTATAAGGTGCGTCCCGCTCGGCGTAGCCCTGAGCAGCGAGCGCATAAGCAAAACATCCACCATGGACATTTCGTCAACTATTATAACATCTGTCAGCAGCGGATTATCTTCATCGTACAGGAATCTGTCGCCGGATGTACCGTAGCCGAGCATGCGGTGTATGGTACGCGCTTCGGCACCGGTAGCTTCGCTCATGCGCTTTGCGGCGCGTCCCGTGGGCGCGCAAAGCTGATAATCAAGCCCCATGCGTTCTATGAGGCGGATTATGAATTTGAGTATTGTGGTTTTACCTGTGCCGGGGCCGCCGGTTATGACCATTGCGCCGTTCTTCAGCGCCGTTTCAACGGCCTTTCTCTGCTGCGGCGCAAGCGGAATTTTAAGCTCCTTTTCAAGGGCGTTTATCTGCGCGTTTATGCCAAGCATAAGCTGCATGCCGTCGCGCGAAGCGATGCCCATAAGCCGCCGTGCGCATTCGCTTTCTGCGCTGTACATGCCGGGCAAGAATACGGCGTCCGTATTGTCTATCAGCTTATACAGCACGTCGCCCGAAATGATAAGCTCATCAAGCATCTCCTCGGCGGGAAGAGTATCAACATGCAGAAGCTGGCAGGCTACGCTTAAAAGCTTTTCCCGCGGAAGGAAAGTATGCCCCTCCTGCCGCGCCCATTGCAGCGTGTATTTAAGCCCGGCTTTGATGCGAAATGGCGAATCCGGTTCAAAGCCGGCCTTTACGGCCAATTTATCCGCCGTGATGAAGCCTATGCCTTCAATATCATCTATCAGTCTGTACGGGTTCTCTTTCAGCTTGGCTATGCACAGCGCGCCGTATGTGTTATAAAGCTTCATGCTCTGCGCAACGGTTATGCCAAATTCCTGCAGCGCAAGCATGACTTCGCGCATACCTTTTTGCATGGCGAACGACTCAGCTATTTTATTTGCCCTGAGGCGGCCTATGCCGGGTACTTCACGCAGACGCTCAGGCTCGTTTTCAAGTACGTTGAGCGCATCCATGCCAAATGTTGAAACAATGTCGCGCGCCGTGGCTTCGCCAACGCCTTTTATAAGCCCACTGCCAAGGTAGCTTATCAGTGCGCTCAGCGATGCCGGGGCAATGGTTTTGCTCCCCTTTGCCTTCAATTGCGGCCCATATGCAGGATGCTCCACCCAGTCACCCGTAAACTCGGCCCGTTCGCCAACGGTTATAAGCGGCAGCGGGCCGACTACTGTGCGTTCATCGCCATTGTCATCCGTAACTTCAATAACGCTGTATCCGTTTTCAGCGTTCCTGTATATTATGCTTTTTACTGTACCCTTCAGCGTATCCAAAGTAAAAGCCTCCCTCATGTGCCATGGCCATTCTATCATATATGGCGTTGTGAGGCAAAGCCTTTCTAAAAAGCGCGTTAGACTTAGGCAATCTTTAGAAATATGATGCATAAGCATATGCATAAATGTTGTTTTGGAGGGTGCAATATGAAGATATTTGTTATCACGAAAAAGATGCTCATAATCGCGGCGGCGGTAATATTCGTTGCTGCGGCAGCTGTAATTATCGCGCTGTCGTTTTCCGATGGAGCCGTTTCGCCAACGTCCGCCATGGCACAGCTTGAGGAATATGAGCTTGAAGTTTTGGCAGGTAAAAAGAAGGAATTGCCCGTTTACAGCGTAGAACGGAGCGACATGAAGATAGCCATAACCGTTGACGCTGCATGGGAGGACGACAAGACGCAGTTCATACTGGATACGTTTGATGAATACGGCGTAAAGGCAACGTTTTTCCTTTGCGGGTATTGGACGGATAAATATCCGGACGATGTGAAGATGATAGCCGAGCGGGGCCACGAAATAGGCAACCACAGCGCAACTCATCCGCATATGAATAGCATATCGAAAGAGCAGATGCGCAAGGAAACCGTTGAATATGACGACAAAATAGAAAAACTTGCCGGCAAACGCTGCAAGGTATTCCGCGCGCCTTTCGGCGAATATAACGACACCGTAATAACCACGATGCGCTCCCTTGGGTACGAGGTGATACAATGGGATATTGATACCATGGATACCATATGTAAAGGCGGATTTTGGGTAAATTATTTATGAGGGGCGGAGAGTTGGCGCTGAGCTAATGCTTGTTTTTCTTTTTCGGCTCATTATGATACGAATTCTTTTCTCATTCGCACTATTGCCTCATTTACCAACTCCCTATGACATATTATAGCATAAAATTAAAACAAAAGGCAGAAGCTGTTACCCTTCTGCCTTTTGCCGTTGTTGTTATGTTGTTTTATTTACCCGTTAGGGCATGACTTAATTATAGCACGGAAAACCGAATATGCAAGTTCAGATTTCTTTATATTACCTTATAATGCGAATTAGATGCAAACATCTGCATTTAGCAGCATCAGCAGTGCGTCAGCTTAATCATCTTGCACCCATATCGCTGTGCACGAACTCAATTTTGGCTTATCCCTTACTGCTCGTTTATGCATTCTTTTTACGCTTAAAAGCAACAAACTTATCCCACAAAGGACCTAACCATACTTTGCCTAATAACGGCAAAAGCAGTATTAGGGCGGCTGCAATATAGCGGCCGCCCAAGCGTTTTCAATTATTACCGCATCCCGTTTTCATCTAAGTCCAGCCCTTTATTTCTGAGAAACTTGCGGTAACCTTCTGCTGTCATTGCGGTATCCTCATTGCTCGGATAGTAACAGCCGAACCAATATTGATACGCCGTAAGGAATCCCTGTTCGTTTACTTGCGCCATTGCTTTTTCCGCAAACTCCGTGCCATATTGCCTTATAAGTATTTTTTGCAGCTGTGCGCAGCGGGCGGCATTTGCAGCAAAATGCGGCTTTCCGCATTTTTCAATATGATGTGGATACAGCTTCTCCATACTCATATCTTTATATGTTTCTCTATGCACAATTACATCATATGGATACTTGCGGGAACGTTGACCGTTTGAGTGCGGATATCCGAGCGTCAGCATAAAAGCGGGTATCACATGCTCCGGTAAATTCAAAAGCTCCGATACTTCATCCGCATTATCTACAACATTTCCGTTATAGCAGCTGCGTAATCCCTCCGCTTCTGCCGCTAGTACAAGGGTTTGTGCGCTGATGGTAGCATCAATAATTCCCATCCAAAGCGTACATATTGCATAATCCTGTCCGTAGGGTGCGCCCTCATATTCGGCAATTCTGCGCATCCTGTGCCCATCTATGCAGAATACCAGATTGATAGGCGCATCGGCAATAAAGCGCTGATTCCGTGAAATGCGCGCAAGTGTGTCCTTTTTTTTCTGATCTGCAATCTCAATGATGGATATCCGTTGAAAACCGCCTGCGCTCGGTGCAGAACAGGCAGCCTCATATAGCCTGGCCATCACCTCTTGAGGAATCGGATCCGGTTTGAAAGACCGACAGGTGCGCCGGTCTTTCAATAGCTTATACAAATCAATTTGCTCAGCCATTTTCGTATCCTTTGGGCAGCGTTACGGATTTCAGCACATGAAGCTCGTTATGATATCCCATGGAAATTATATGCTCACAATAGCGTAAGCCGTTGCGGAGAGGCTCAATTACCATAATGGGGCAGTTGCGCGCCTGAAGCTTTTCACGGAGCAAATCTATCATGCAGTGCATGGCGGTGCAGCCTAAGCACACCGCACCTACGCGCTCGGTTTCATATAGTGTACAGCAGACATCTGCAACACGTTCTGCCAAAGCTTCAGGATTGCTTTGCAGCTCCAAAACGCCAAGTTCAACGGGGACGATTGCCGCTACGCGCTCGGAAACACCCAGCATTCTTGCTTTGCGTTCCTCGCTTAAAATCCCGAATTTATCCGTTGTAATTATGGCAACCCTTTCGGCAAGGGAGAGTGCAGTCATCATTGCCGGAACATAACCGCCAAATACGGGGATGGACAGCACTTCCCGACATTCGTATACTCCCGGGTCATCAAAGCAATTGATGAACACGCCGTCAAACCCATCCTGCTCCGCCTGAATCGCTGACGCGATGATCTGGGGCTTGTTAAATGCTGCATGCAGATCGCATTCCACGGATGGAAAGCCTTTTGACATATGTGCATAGTCTATCTCGGTATCCGGACGCAGGCTTTTCCGGATATACTTGTCGTTTGTCCTCAGCCGATCGGAACTTTTTACAACCGCGTCAATGATTTTAATTCTCATGTTATTTTCCCATCGGCTTCCAGTCTACATCGTATCCAAAGCTGCGCGGCCCGAAAACTTCAAGTCCTTTTTCGGTAGTCCATTCCTTAGGAGCAGGCAGGATAATGACCGAAACGGCTTCTCCTTCCTGAGCATATGGGTTCAGCTGCGGCTCCTTAGCGTCATCGTTGAACACACAGATAAGATCGGGCACCGTAATGTAATACTCACCGTTTTTCCAAAGAATGATATTCTCGTTTTGATACCATATCTTGTATTCATTTCCGGCAAACTCACCGCTGCCGTCAATAAGCATGGTTCCTATGGTGTAGCCATCTTCGGTTCCCCAGTCGTTCCGGCGAATCTTACCGCGCAGCGCCACAAAGCCTTCGCCGGCCTTTGCGACGGCCTCTGCATAGTCCTGTCCTGCCGCAAGTGCGGAGCGGTAGACATGCCCTATATGCTGGGTATATGAAATTGCGCCGCGGATGACGGATTTCCCGATCACTTCGGCGGTATTAGCATGGTCGCATACCGCAGTTGTATTCTGACTAGCAACTGCAAAGGCACGCGCGATCGCTTCAGCGCGATAGTCGTTCACAACGTTCTTAACAATAAGGCTTTCGCCGAACTTGTTCACAAGCGACATTGGCGTAATAGGCACATCATGCAGGTAGAAGGTTGAATGCTGCAAGCAGGGGACAGAACGGCCGGCAGGATCGCCATCGACGATTACCTTGTCTCCCATGGCAGCACAGTAAAGCGCTTTCGCGGTGTTTCCAGCGCCGATTTCCGTGGAAATCACGGCTTTAACCGGCTTGCCGAGATACTCTTCCATGCTTTCGAGTGCCTTAATGTGATAGGTATCCTCATACACCGGAAGGCCTTCATACTTTTTGCGTTCTTCCTCGCTCAAGGGTGATATCGCACCGCAGGAGTACGGGCAGACAATGATATCATCCGCATCAAGCTCGTCAAAGGAGGCAAGCGTAAATGTTTTTCCCTTGCTTATTGCAAGGTCTATGCTTACAAGTCCCTTCGTAAGGCTTCCCCCACCGCCTGTACCCAGAATGGCACCTCCGTAAAGTATATCCAAAATGTCTTCTCTGCTTAAAACTTTCATAAATGCTCCTTTCTTGTTACGCTGCCATATGGCAGAATAGTTTTAGTGGTTTAGTGTGGTTAGGAAACAATAGCCTTCAAAAGCGCAGGCACTACCACCCGAGGCACAAATACCTGCTTACCTGATGCTGCCTGAATCATTTTACCAGCTTCCTCCGTGAACCCCATGCAATCCGTCATAAGTATATCTACGTCACTATCGCGGAACGAAGCTGCAGCCGCTTCAATTTGCTCCCTTGTCCCATATGGTGACGCTGCGCGGATACGCGGAGAAAACTCGCTATAATATGCCTCCGAAGCTGCAATTTGCTCAGGCTTGGGTACAATGGCACCCAGCCGCTTTACGCCCATTGCCCTGAACAGTGAGAAAAGAATCTTTTCCGGAACAAAAACGGGCATACGCATATCCGGAATATCAAAGTGGCCGGTACAAAGTATCAACGCAGCAACAGACCCGCCTTTCTCTGCCTCTATCAAGCGTTCATTTACAAGGCGAATCGCATTATGCTCTGCTATGCGTACCTCACGCCCCGTGTGCAGAGAACTGACAATCAACATTTCAGAGCCTTGCGGGGCAAGCATATCTATTTCCTCCTCGCTCATGCCGTCAAGAATGCCATGCATTTCTACGTCACAGTCCTGGGCAAGCATACGATATACGTCGTGCGTTTTAGGATCAGCCGGACTTTGCCCCATTGTAACAATTGTTATCTTTTTTCGCATTTGCCTTCTCCCTGCTGCTTGGCAAAATGTATGCACGAAACATAATGTGCATCATTTAGATAAATCGGCTCCGGAGTCCAACTCTTGCATGCTTCGCAAGCTTCCGCGCAGCGGGTATGGAAAGCACAGCCCGAAGGCGGGTTAATCGGGCTTGGGATTGCACCTTCCAGCGTGGTCAACTGATCTATACCGAGCTTTTCAAACTTGGGTATGGCATTGAAAAGCGCCTTAGTATACGGGTGCTGCGGGTTGCGGAATACTTCGGCCGCAGGGCCGAACTCCGCAATTTTGCCCAGATACATTACGGCAATCTTATTGGCCATTTGACTCACTACGCCAAGGTCATGCGAAATCAATATGTTCGTAAGCTGGAATTTTTCCTTCAGCTCACGAAGCAGTTCCAATATCTGCGCCTGAGAAAACACGTCGATGGAGGATGTAGGCTCATCCAGCACCACCAGCTTGGGGTTAGATGCAAGCGAACGTGCTATTGCAATGCGCTGACGCTCTCCGCCGGAAAATTCATGCGGATATTTGTGTGCATCATCCCGGCTGAGGCCTACCATCTCCAGCAGCTGCACAACGCGCGCAAGACGCTCCTGTCCATGCAGCTTCTCATATGCATCCAGCGGTTCGGCAACGATTTCTTTTACGAGCCAACGCGGATTCAGGGACCAGTACGGATCCTGGAACACTATCTGCACATTCTTTTTTGAATGCGTTTCGGTTTTTGCGCTCATCCGAAAACACGTCCTTGCCGTCAAAGTATACCTTTCCGTCCGTAGGATCGTATAGGTTCAGAATTGTATTAACCAAAGTGGATTTTCCGCATCCGCTTTCGCCTACGATGCCCAGCACCTCGCCTTTATTCAGGGTGAAGCTTACATCATCCACGGCTTTGAGGCTCAGCTTCTTATTCTTTTTCTTAACGTCAAAGTATTTTTTAAGATGCTCTACGCGCAGCAGTTCCTCCCCTGCTTCTACTTCCTCTGCGGGAGCTGTATGCAGCCGTGCGGCATCAACAAGCATGCGTGTATATTCCTGCTCCGGCGCACGTATTATCCGCTCCGTTTCGCCTTCCTCGATTATACGCCCTTCATGAAGTATGCCTATCCTGTCACAGAACGCGGAAACAAGGCTCATGTTGTTGGCAATAAAGAGAACCGTAATGCCAAGCGTTTCCTGCAACTCCTTAAGCAGCTTGAGGATGCTTGCCTGAATGGTTACATCAAGATTGCGCGTGGGCTCGTCCGCAATAAGGAACTCCGCACCGCAGCATAGCGCAAGCGCAATAATTATACGCTGACGCTGTCCGCCGGAAAGCTGATGCGGATATTTTTTCAGCGTACTCTCCGCATCCACCAGCTTTACCATGTCTAGCACCTTATACGCATACTCAGTCGCTTCCTTGCCATGAAGTCCCCGATTCGTGCGGATTACATCATCTAACATCTGGCCAACGGTAAACACGGGATTCAGGCAGGACATGGGATCCTGGAAGATCATTGCTATCTTTTTGCCGCGAATGCTTGACTGCATCTTATGCTGACTGTATGTAAGTATATCTTCGCCGTCCAGCATGATGGAGCCCTTTGTGATTTCTCCCGGTGGGCATTGCAGCAGTTTAAGAATCGTAAGCGCAAGGACGGTTTTTCCCTGTCCGCTTTCGCCGACAATGCCGTATGTTGTTCCTTTTTCAATGGCGATATGCTCTATATTCAGAACTTCCTTAACGCCTTCGGATGTTTTATGCCTGACCTGCAGGCCGTTCACTTCAAAATAGCTCACGGATGTCTCTCCTCATTTCTTACGCGTTTTGGGGTCAAGTATTTCACGCACGCCATCGCCCAACAGGTTGAATGCAAGCACTGTTATGAATATGGCAAGGCCCGGAAACACACTATACCACCAAATATCCGGAAAATAGTTGCGTGAGGTGCTTATCATCAGTCCCCATTCAGGAGAAGGCGCCTGCGCACCAAGGCCGAGATAGCTCAGCGATGCAATGGTAAGGATAACACCGCCCATATCCATTGATGCCTGCACCACCACGGGTGAAATCGTATTGGGAATAATATGCTTGGCAACTATCTTCCACTTCGGCGTGCCGATGGTTTCTGCTGCCTGAATGAATTTGCGCTCTTTAAGCGAGATTGCCTGACCGCGTACAATGCGCGTATACCACGGCCACCATGCAAGCGCAATGGCGAGAATAGCGTTGTTCAGGCTCGGCCCCAACATGGACACGAGCAATATTGCCAAAAGCATAGGCGGGAAGCTTAGGAAAATATCCGTTATGCGCATGATTATCTCATCTACCGCGCCGCCGGATGTACCTGCAACGGCGCCGAGCGGCACACCGATAACCAACGACAAGGCTACCGCAAGTACAGCCGTGCTGAGTGAAATCCTCGTTCCATACAGAACTCTGCTGAACACGTCGCGCCCAAGCTCATCCGTTCCGAATAAGTGCGCCGATGAAGGGGGCTGGAATTTTTCCGAAAGGTTTGTTTTGTCTGCTATATCCTGCGGGTAAGGAACAATTACGGGAGCAAGCAGAGCAATAACCAAGATCAGTATCAGTGCGATGACTGCCGCCATTGTAAGCGCGTTTTTGCGCAGCATGAATATCATGTCCCGCAGCTCTTTAATTGTCGGCCGAAGAATATCCTTCATTTTCTGATTCATGTTGTCCTCCTTACAGCCGTATGCGCGGGTCAAGCGCAATGATGATATCCGCAACAAGATTAAGTATTACATAGAATATTGCAGAGATAATTGCAATACCCATAATTGCCGGATAATCCAGCGTAGTAACCGATTTGCTGACGTAGCTTCCCAACCCCGGCCAACTGAAAATTGTTTCCGTAAGGAATGTATTGGTCAGCGAATATCCCATGGACAACGCAACAACCGTTGCGGTAGCACCCAGGGAGTTCTTCAGCGCATAGCGCCAAAGCACCTTGCCTTCCCGTACACCGTAGGATTTTGCGGCGGTTATATAGTCCTCGTTTAGAATTTCAAGCAGCGCAGAGCGCGTCATGCGTGCAACGAGTCCGATAGGATAAAGCGCGATTGTAAAACCGGGCATAATAATATGCACAAAAGCGTCTCCCAGCAATCCCCATGAGCCGGTCAAAATACAGTCAAGAATTAACATACCCGTAACATTCGGTACATCGTAAAGCAATGATGCACTGATGCTAATGCGTCCGCCGAGCGGCAACCAATTAAGGAGGCGGTAAAAGACTAACTGAAACACCATTGCAACCCAGAATGTGGGCAGTGAAACCGCACCTATTGAGAAAAAGCGCGTGGCGTGATCCAGCATTTTCCCGTTTTTCTTCGCGGAATAAATGCCCATTGGTATACCAACAAACATCGCAAACAGGAAGGCCACCAGAACAAGCTCCATAGTTGCGGGGAAATAGCTTGCAAGCTCCTTAGTAATTAGCTCCTTGGTACGCAATGAACGACCGAGATCGCCTGAAAGTAGATCCTTCAAATAGTTTACATACTGCGTTACCAACGGTTTGTCCAACCCAAGCTCAGCAATAGCTTGCTTACGCTGTTCTTCCGTAGCGCGTTCCCCGGCCCATTTGCCGGCAACATCAGAAGGGACGACGCGCGTGATGAAGAACGTAATGGTGACTACGCCCAGCAATACAATGAGGCCGTTAAGTAATCGTTTTATAATATATTTTACCATATATTCAGCATTCTCCTTTGTTATGCAGGGGGAGCAGCAGCTCCCCCTGCCGGTGTGCCTTATACCTGTAAAACAGGTAATTTATTTATGGGTTATGTTGAAATAAAGCGTAGAGTTAGGGTATGCCGGGTTATAATAGAAGCCATCAATATCCTTGGAAACCGCGTAGGTGATAACCTGATCGTAAACAGGGAGCATATACGCACCGTCCAAAACACCCTTCTGTACCTCTTTATACAGTTCTTCGGCTTTGGCGCGATCCGTTGCGGTCAGCCGCATAGCTTCCTCGATCTTCGCATCCCACTCGGCGTTTTTAATATAGCTTAGGTTAAACGCAGGATTCTCCTGGGAATGTACCATGCTCTGGAACCAGCTTGAAGGATCCGCGTAATCCGGCCACCAGATCATAACGAATATGTCCTGCCTGTCCTCCGGACGTGTAGCGCGTGCATGTTCAATATGGGCATCCCAGCCACGCTCACGGATTTCCATATTGATGCCGATTTCCTTAAGATAGGTCTGCCAAAGCTGTGCAAAATCCTTGTATTCCGTGTAACCGGACTGGACGGCAAACTCAAGCTTAACGGTGCTTGCATCAATGCCGGAGTTTGCAAGGCACTCCCTTGCCTTATCAAGGTTAAACTCATATTGCGTGCAGTTCTCGTCATGTCCCCAAAGGCCGGGAGTTACAAGGCCGTGGGAAAGCTGTCCGCGGTTCTCCAGCACGCCATTGATTACTTCTTCATACGGGAACGAGTAAGCAAGCGCCTTGCGGAATTCCTCATTGCTGCAGGGCAGCTTTTCGCTATTTAAGAAGAGCAATATGTTATTATAAGTATTCACATATTTGACTTCAACATTTTCGTTTGACTTCAACGCGGCTATATCCGTTGTGGAGAAATTGTAAGCAATCTGAGCTTCGCCTGTTTCAAGAAGCTGACGGCGGGTACCGCTTTCAACATGTTTCTTGATGACGACCATTTTATAGGAATTCTCTTTCCATTCCCGCCAATATCCGTCATACGCGGAAAGAAGTACCTGGTCGCCGGTCACAATGCTCTTTACCATATACGGGCCGGTGCCGCCATCATTTCCGCTTTCGCTGTTGAACCAGTCGCCATCCTGCTCACACGCATTTTCGGACATTATATATGCCGCGTAAGCAGCGGAAGCTATCAGGTCTACCGACGTGGCCTCAGAGCAGTTGAACCTGACCACATAATCACTTACTACTTCAATGGATTCAACATTGGTCCAAATGTATGCAGCACCTTTGCCCAGTTTGATAGTACGATCGATAGACTTTTTGACTGCATTTGCATTCATTTTTGTGCCGTCATGGAAGCTTACGTCCTCACGCAGTGTGAACTCCCATACCGTACCGTCATCGTTGTGCGTCCAGGAGGTAGCAAGATATGGTTCCACATCGCCGGTCTGATCGTTGTAGCGGGTTAGCGTTTCATATACATTTTGGAGGACGCATACGCCGTTGGAATTTTCCACACTGGGATCCAGTGTCAGGTAGGGTTCCGATCCGCATGCATAGTATAGAATTGCATCCGTGGTAGTTTTGCCGCCGCCCTGTCCGCAGCCTGCAAAAAGCGAAGTCACCAGAATAACGGCAAGCATCAGTACTAAACTTTTTTTCATAGTTTCCTCCTAAGTTTTGTTTTATTTGAGCGCTGTGACGCAGTATAAGCGGCAACAGGCGTTCATTCGTAATTCAAACCTTTATTTTTTCGCCACATTTCTCCAATCAGTTGTTTGCTTTCGTAATGCAATCAATAATCAAAAGCTGGAAGCCATTGCAGATACAACCTTATATTATCTGCTCTGCGCCATCGAACTTATTATGTATTTTAAAGCTTAAAGTTACTTGAATGTCAATACCGTTTTTGATATAATTCTTTATGGAAAAGTATTTATGGAACAGGAGAGTAAGAGAAAATGCTGGACTGGGACAAAAACAAAACGGTGAACATTTCAACCGTTTCGGAAACGTTTGGGATTCCCGCTTCAACGCTGCGCTATTGGGAATCTATGGGTTTAATCACATTAGGCCGGCGCGATAACAATTACCGTGAATATTCATATTCTTCCCTGCTGAATCTTAGCGACATCTGTTATCTGCGCAATCTCGGCATTCCGGTTAAGGCTATAAAAGAATATCAAACGCTCAGCCTTGCAGACAGCAATGCACTGTATTTGAATAAAAAAAGCGAGCTTGAAGCACAGATCAGCAGTTTGCAGAGCACCTATTCCATGCTGCGCAAAACCCTTAGCCTAATGAATGAGCTTGAATATATTCAGAAGCACCCTTATACGGAAGCCCAGCCTGATATACCGCTCATTCTTAGTCACTCCAAGCTTTACGACAAGGAGGTATGGAAAAAATACTTTTCCGGACAGTATCAGTTTGCAGGAGTGCGCTTGGGTCCGCCGAATTACGAATGGGTTTGGGGATGGGCTGCAGAATCCCGCAAGCCTGATGAGGAGCTTGCATGGACCTTTGCGGAAGGAGACCGCCACTTTGTGCAGTTTATCCTTCGCATTGACGTAAAAGACCGCAAACACACCAATTTAGACGAAGCAATAAATTACCTGAAGGCCCGCGGTTATAACATTGGTGAAATCATTGTGCGATATATCACAATCGCTTGTGAAGGCCAAACACGCTGGGATTATTATAAGGCATGGATAGAGATTATTTAACTATAAATAAGCTCTTACAAATCATATGCCAATGTATCGCGCCGCTTCTGCAAATCGGCTATTATGTCGTTTATGTATTCTTCGGGCAGCGCAGTTGATATATCGATTGCTGTATGCATCTCCGTAATATTGCTGAGATAAAAGCTTGCCGTCCCGGCTAACTTTATAAGATCATCGGCGGTGTTTAAAGGGATATATGTTTTTAACGTGCATTTTACCGCTCCCGTTCATTGATTATAATAGATGATATGAAAACAAAAGGCAGAAGCTGTTACCCTTCTGCCTTTTGCCGTTGTTGTTATGTTGTTTTATTTACCCGTTAGGGCATATCTTAATTATAGCACTAAAAACCAAATATGCAAGTTCAGATTTCTTTATATTACCTTATAATGCGAATTAGATGCAAACATCAGCATTTAGCAGCATAAGCGGTGCGTCAGCTTAATCATTTTGCACTCATATCGCTATACATGAACTGCATTTCGGCTACCCCTTCTTTCTACCTTCTTATACTTTCTTTTTACGCTTAAAAGCAACAAAGAGTGCAATGCCGGCTACAAGCAATACTATAGGCAGTATTATGCTGTCATTGTCACCGGTAACGGGCATTTCAGCCGTAGGCGGAGTAGGCACGTTTGAATCGGGCCAACCTGGGTAGGGGTTACCGCCATTGCCGCCCGGATTGCTCGTGGGCTTTACGGTCGGAATAGGAGCCACCGTCGGACTGGGTGCTATGGTCGGCGTAGGCGCTACTGTCGGAGAAGGTTCCGATGTCGGAGTGGGCGCTACGGTAGGAGTGGGTTCCATAGTCGGAGTAGGTTCAACCGTCGGACTGGGTGCTATGGTCGGCGTAGGCGCTACTGTCGGAGAAGGTTCCGATGTCGGAGTGGGCGCTACGGTAGGAGTAGGTTCCATAGTCGGAGTAGGATCGGTCGTAGGAGTAGGATCAGTCGTAGGAGTAGGATCTACCGTAGGAGTAGGATCTACTGTAGGAGTAGGATCTACCGTAGGAGTAGGATCTACTGTAGGAGTAGGTTCTATCGTCGGTGTAGGCTCGACCGTAGGGGTAGGTTCTACTGTTGGAGTAGGCGTGGGATCTCCACTGGCGGGGCTTACGGCAACGGATACGGAATCAGCCGATATAGCGGGGCTATCGGTACCGGGAACCATTACGCATTCCCTAAGACCTGAGGTAAATGCAGCCTGAGATTCGTTGGTTATGTCGCTCTTGGCGGTAAAGGTCAGGGTCATTATAACGCCTGCGGGGAGAGTTTGATCAAGGTTCATATCGAACCAGTTAATCTCAAGATAGTTATCGGGCGCGGTACCTTTTATAAGGTCTGCGCTGAGGTTGCTGCTCACAGAATTGCTGCCCGTAAGTTCGAACAGGTTTCCGTTAAAGCCAACTGTGAACGTGGCTGAGGCCATATTGATTATAGCCTCCTCAAGCGTAAGCGAAACGTTTACGCTTTCGCCCGCCTTTATGGCGGCGTTATCTACGCTTGGCGTAAGGCTTTGCGCCAATGCACCGGCTGCAATGCCCAATACCAGCGCAATCGCCAGTACAACAGAAAATAGTCTTTTTTTCACTTTATGTATTCTCCTTTATCAGTTGGCACTTGCGGGAAAACTGCTTATCTTTCCCTTGCAGTAAAGAATTATGTTGCCGGCATCGCTTGAGGTGACCTGTCCGTCGCCGTTTACGTCTGCCGCAAGAAGCTGCTCAGCGGTAAGCTCAGTCTTACCCTTCAGGTAAAGTATGACTATACCCGCGTCGGTGGAAGTTACTTCGCCATCGCCGTTCACATCGCCGTACAATAGCGGCATTACTTTGCCGCATACGCTGCACTTGGTCTTGTCATCGGTGCCGCGGATATGGTGACGGGTCTCGGTGGGGCATTCCACATAGTAGAACCTTATAATGTCACCCTTCTTGAGAATATACTGGTCAAGCCTTGCCTGAGTTGTCTCATCAAGCATGGGAGAAGAACCGTTCACGGTGAACATCCATCCGGACCACGGGCCGTACTTCTCATCGGCCAAGCCAAGGGTTACGCCATCAGGCGAAGTTACCGAGTTAAGGTATGAACCGTTGCCGGTATAGGTGTAGCCGCTTTCGGTTATGGCTGCAACGATGGCATCCATGCCGGTCTTGTAATCCGCGCTGTTGCAGGTGTAAGTATAGTTGAAGTCCGTAAAGGTTTTGTCTATGGCGTTGCCGTCCATGTTTACGGTAACACTTATAGTCTCGGCATTGGGATTATCTATACCTTCGGTGCCTATGACCTTCACTACTATGCTTATGGGTTGCTTGTAGAACTTGGCAAACTGAGCATAGTCGGCATTGTCTTTGAACTTCTCGTAGTACTTTGAATACTCGCTGTAAGAAAGCACGCTGTCTATCTTAACGCTGGTATTGTACTGGGGCTGAGTCAGCAGCAGGTTTTCGTGCTTAATCACGGTATCGTTGCTGGAACGGAAGCAGCGGTATTTTTCAGAAGCGTACCAGCCGTCTATGCTGTCAGCCTTTACGCCAACGCCCTTGGCATCATCGGCCGTACGGATGAATTTATATCCGTCTCCATCGGGAACTATCTCGATGAAACTCCACATATCGCCTGTTATGTTGTCCTTAGCGGAGTTGGCCTTCTTTATACCGTCCCAATATACTTCCTCTGTGCAGACCTTCTTCATGAAAGCTGCCGCGGTGTCAAGCTCGTTCTGGGTAAGCGGCTGCACGGTAACTTCTATGGCTGCGCTTGCAAGCACGCCTGTGGCTTCGCCTTCGCCGCTTGGCCTATCCAGTATTTCTATAGTGATGGTAACGGCTTCGGCTTCACGGCCGGGCAGCGGACGATAGGTCAGCACGCGCGCTGCGTTGTATACATCGGTGGAACTGATAACGTCCTCGTTGCTGCTGGTGATCTTTATCGGCGTATATTTGCCGTCAAAGCCCTTGCTATAAAGCTGCATACTTAGCGCACTAAGGTCTTTGGTAGTAAAGAACTGAATGTCGCTTGCAACATTGGCCTTATCGATATTGCTGTCGTTACGCGGATTGGTAAGCGCGTCTTCGGTTTCCAGCATCTTGTTCAGCAGTTCCTGATAATCTACGTCCCGTTCAACAACGCTGCCCTTTATGGTTACGTTGTAAGTTTTGTAGAGATACAGGTCGTCTCTGCCGCTGTAAGTGAGCTTAAGCGTAAGCACTACGGCAGTATCGCTGCTTGGTATGCTTACGGTAGCCTTGTAGGGCGAGAAGTACGGATAGCTTACTTCTGAAATGGCAATGTCCTTGCTGCTGCTCTGCCATGTTGCGGTGGCCCAAAGCTCAAGGTCGGTAGAACTGCTGTAATCAACCTTGCTCTCATCTACGCCGGCCTTTACGGGGTATTTAGGCAGCTTGGTAAGATCCTCGGCACTTTCTATGGTTTCGGGAACAGTTATCCTGTCCGCAACAGTTTTCAGCGCGGCTTTAGCCTTGGCTTCGTCCAGACCCATGCCAAAGTTGCAGGCGGTAGTTTCCTTAGTGTAAGTCTTGTAGGTCAGAACGAATACAGGACGCACATAGCCTGTAGCGCTGGAGGTGCTGCCTTTTTCATTCCATTTGTATATCAGGGTGCCGTCGTCTGCAACGCCAACATAGTTATAGCTTGAATAGTTGTCCTTTGCGCCGGCCTTTACGGAAACGGCAACGTCGGTTATGCCGGCTGCCGTCAGCTTGGCCTGTATCATGGTAAGGGCGTTAGCGTCCTTGCCATAGGTGGGAAGATAGGTTCCGCTTATGGCTTTCTCGGCTGCGGTAAGCTTAGCATCGGCTTCCTTCTCCTCTTCGCTCTTGGCTTCGGTCCAAACGGCGTAAAGGTTGAAGGGTTCGTTATCTTCGCTGCCGTCTCCCCAATCATCTTCTTCCCAATCGCGCTTTATGGTTGCACCATCGGCATAAGCTATAGTTGAACCATAGCTACTGGTAGCCCAGCCTGCAAAATCGTATCCGGGACGGCTATATGCGCAAGAGTTGAGCTTAACATTCTCACCGAACGGCGCAGGCTGATCCGCCATTGTACCGGTTACGGAGGGTTTATCGGCATACTTTATGTTGTATTTTATTATGTACTGATATCCGCGCCACTTGGCTATGAGCGTTACCTCATCGCCCATGGTGCTGAAATCGGTATCTGCCGTAACGGCCTCGCCAAAGCGGGCGTCTCCCTCACCATCAAGTTTGATATACCAGTTTTCAAGCCGCTTATCGGTGGGCATATAGCGCTCCGCCAAGTAAGGCAGATTGGTATACACCTTGCCGGGTACTACGGTTTTGTCGTTGATGGTCTGCGTATATCCGTTGCCGTCGAAATGTACGGTTATGCCCTTTTCCCAATGTGCATACATTGTGAAGCCGTTTTCGGCATCTTCAACGGTGAACTTCTTGTTGGATGGAGTAACTTCATTGCCGCCTTCGGGGGCGTCATACCAGCCGAGGAATATCCAGCCTGTGCGTACCGGGTCGGCAAGGCTATCCTGCTTATATTTGCCGTCATTCTGACGCACATAGTTATAATGGGAACCGACCATGCCTACGCGCGTGATATTCTCAGCGCCTTCATAGTTGTAATCTACGGTGATATTGACGGGATTGCCCTTCCACGTCACATACAGAGTTATGACTTTGTCCTGAACATTTGTAAGGTTCTTTACCGTGCCGCCATCCTGTACGGTGGGAGTCATATAGCCTTTATATGTGCTCCATCCGCTGAATGTGTAGCCCGTGCGGGTAAACCTGCCTTCGGCAAGAGGAATTGTTACTTCCTGGTCATAGGTTGCAGAGATACTATCCATGCTGCCTTCGCCGCCGTCAGCATCAAATGCTATGGTATAGGTTATGGGAGCCCATTTGCCGGTGTAGGTTATATCCTCGTTTATGATGGTTTCTGCGGTAAGCTGAGTTCCATCATCGTTGAACCAACCGACGAAGGTATAGCCTGTTCGTTTGATTGCCGCAGGGATATTGTTAGCGCCTATCTGCGCGCCCTTAGCAATGGCAACGGTTTTGTCTTTGGTAGTACCGTAATTATAATTAAAAGTTACGGTAACGGCGTCGGTCCACACGGCATAAAGATCCATAGCTTCTTCGGTTTCTATGGTCGCCTTGTCAGCATAAACTATTTCGCCGTCTGCACTGGTGGCCCAGCCGGCAAACAGTTTGCCTTCGCAGGTGAACGTGTTGGCGTTGAGCACGCCTTTGCCGCAATATATGTTCTGCGTGGCAGTTTCATCAGTGCCGTTGTTGGCATGCAGCGTTATAATAGTGGGCGCGCCTGCAGCAAAGCTGCGGATATAGACGCAGTCGTCATTTTTGTCGGTGCTGCTGTCTTTCTTATAAACTATGTTTATTACATCGCCGCTCTTGGCATCGATTTCAAGCCGCGTCCAGTCTATTATGCCGCTTACGCCGTCTACGAGCGTTTTGCTTCCCTGAGTGATGGTCAGCTTATCATAGTTTTTTTCTGTAGAAACCTTATATTCAAAGATAAGGTTTGTATCGGCGGTCATGGTAAGCTGCAGCGTGCTGGAGCTGCTTGATTTGCCCTTATTGCCGCTCATCAGCAAATCTTCGCCGTCAAGCGTGGTTACTTTCCATTTTTTAGTGCTGTTAGGCGAGCCCGGTTCGGTTTCCGCCGCAAGCGGAAGGCCTGTAAAGAAGTCATCGAATGTTTTGGTTGCTGCAAGCGCGGATGCCGGCAATAGGTTTGCAAGCATCAACAGCACAAGCAACAGAGACAGAAGTTTTTTCTTCATTGCTGTTTAATACCTCCTAATTTATGTGTTTCCGCGGTCATTAGAGGCGCTTTTTTAATAAAAAAAGCCAACGTGATCCATGCGGAGAATATGCTTCCGTATGGTATCTTCGTTGGACTTCGGTTCTTCCGATAGTCCGGCCTCACAGCCGTAAAACTTTTCTGAATTTTAGTTGTGCGTCACTTGATTTGGACGCTTTTCTGCACCTCGGCATGGACGGGTTGTCCGCCTTTTACAGTGATAACAATATGGCCGTAATCCATCTCCCGCATCAGCCTAAGTACTTGATAGTCCTGAGCTGTTATAGCCTTTGCCGCATTTTGCGTGCCTATGCTCTCCGCCCGGTCTTGTTCCATGAGCTTTATCGCGCTCCTTTCTTTTATCTTAAGGCATTTTTCTCCGCTAAAAAAGACCCACACATGCCGTGCGGATCTTTGTCTTTATTGATTTACACCAACAAAAAAGCAGCTTCCCGGTGACGGCAGGAACCATACGATCCTATAACGTATCTGACTTATCCCATAAAGGGCATCACAGTGACCGACTCGCGGGGAATCTCACCCCATTCCGTCTCCGAATATATTCGGAAGGATCAACAGTTGATATTTGGCTTTTCAAGCGGCAAACACCGCTTTTACGTATATATGTTACAGCATATTTGCGGAATATACAACCCCTTGGGGGATATATTTTTCGTATATGTTTGCAGTTGGTGATGTACTCAATACGCTAAAATGTTTACCTATTGTCTTCAATGCATATCATTATAAACCTATCAATTTCCTCTTTACCTATGCCTGCCGCATCAGCAACATATTCAGCCGCAGAGCCGAATATGCTGTCGAGCGTGTCGAGCGCAGCCGTGAGCCAGCATGGACAGGCAGCGAAGAAGCCGAGTACATAGCCGACGGCAGCTTTGTCATTCCTGCTTTTTGCCATGGCAAGCGAGTAGGCCTGAGCAAGCTCATGCTCAAGCGTTTCGTTTGTGCGCATGTAGTCGGCATATATTGCTGCATCATCTGCGCCAAGCAGCCTAAGGAGCAACGCTGCTACTACGCCGGCGCGGTCTTTACCCGTTGCACAATGGAACAGCACAGCTCCCCTTTCGGCATTAGCGGCTCGTATTATTCCGCGTATGCATACGGCAGTGTTTTCAGAAAAAACTATGCTGCGGTATACCTCCCTCATCCTTTCACTTGCGCTTTGCTCACCGCGGTAGTAACCGGCAAGTATATCGTCCACCTTATCTTCAAAAGTACGTTTGCTTTGGGTGAATTTCCTGCGTCCGCTTTCAGAAACCTGAATATGAATATAGTCCGCGCCGGGAAAAGCGGGATCGGGATGAAAACTGCGTTCATTTTCACTGCGCATATCAAAAACTGCGCTGAGCTGACCAAGAGCCGCAGTATCGCTGATACGCCACAATGCGCTTGAGCGTATCAAGCGCATTGGTTTGACTATTCCGTTTTTTGTGCGTATCCCGCCCAAGTCTCTGAGGTTCGGGCATTCGGTTATATTGAGCATAGCTTTATTCACCAAAGTAACGGTACAATACTTTTACAAATTCGGGTATGTTCTGCTTCACACACGCTGCGGAATTGCTGCGCACCATTTGAAGCTCGTTATCAAGGCATTCCCCTGCGTAATTCAATAGCTGCACAACACTGACAGCATTGCCGATAACATTGCCGTAAAGCGAAGCGATGGTTTCAAGTGCTTCCTTGCGGTTTATAAGGGCAAAAGCGGAGAATATGCATATGCCCATGTTTTCAAGAAGGAATATCTGCCTATACAGCATATCAAGATCGTCTATTTCATATAATTCCGGATATAATTTGCCAAGCTCCAGCCTATGGGCCGAATCGTTGGTATTTGCGGGTCTTGTTATGCGCCGCTGTAATGAAGCGTTGTCGCGGTAAAGCGAGCCTATTGCCATTGTTCCGCTGCCTAACAGCCGCCCGGTTATGCTGCCGCGCTCTATTTCACCAATAAGCTCCATAAGCCTCTCGGACGAAGGCGTTTCTCCATTAAGCTCCATATACATGGCCGCGGTATACACAAACTCGGTTGTGTTAAGCCCAAGCGCCATTCCGCGTTTTGAAAGGGCAAGCGCTGTATTGGCACGCTCACTTTCCCCCATCATTCCGAAGCAATGCGCCATAGCCGCCTTAACTTCCGATTCTTCCGGCGCGGAGAACACGTGCCCATCAGCAGCGGTATGCCTGTTCAGGCAGCCGATTACGCATCCCGGTGCGCAGCAGTAGTTTAACCTGCCGTCATTATCGAGTTTATCGTGCGCACGGCGTTCGGGTATTTCGGGTATGGCATTGCGGCTTTTGAGCAGATGCAATATGGTTATCGATCCAAGCCCGGGCAGCGCCCCGCCGCATATTTTGTCGGACAGTATCATTCCGGCAAGCTTCTTTGAATTGGCCTGCAGTGCGGCCTTATTCGCACAGTGCTTGCTAAAGTATGCTTTGCCGTTGATAACTATCGCCCGTATGCCTTTGCTTGCGGCAACATCGCCGAAGCTGCTGCGCGGGCAGGTGAAGCGCGGAGTGCCTTCGGGATATGTAGTAAAAAGTGCGCCGAGAGGTAGCAGCATATCGGCCGCCCGGCTGGTGCCTATGGCTGCGCAATTATTGCCGAACGTTGAGCGTATGTATTCAACTATATCGTTGCAGCTTTTACCCTGAAGCTGAGGCATATGCTCTATTCGTATGCCTGATGCATCGACCATTATTACGGCATTGCCATCGGAGTATTTGCCCGTTAGCACAAGAGCGTCTATGCCAAGCGAAGCAAGCTTCTGAGGAAAATCGCCAGAGATACTGGACACGGCAACAGCGTTATTACCCATGGCTGCAACGCTTGCGCGGTTTGCGCAGGGTGCGTTAGTGCCTGTTAAAAGACCGCAGACTATCGCAAGCGCGTTTCCTTCATCAAGCCTTGAACAGCCATCTTCTGCATATTGCCGTACAAGCTTCATGGCAAGGCCGCGTCCGTAGTGCTCGGCAGGCGTGGGCATCTCGCTTATGCTGTTCGTATTTAGGTTGATGACGATTGTTTTGCCCACGGCTTACTTGTCCTTTCCCTTAAGATGACCGCCGGGAGCGTCATAGCGCACCTGCTGTATCTGCGCCATTATGGAAACGGCTATCTCCTCCGGCGTTTCGCCGCCTATATCAAGGCCTATTGGCGTATAAACCGTGCTCAGTTGTTCTTCGCTTGCGCCCTGTGCGGTAAGCTTAGCGAAAAGTGCAGCTATCTTTTTGCTGCTGCCTATCATGCCTATGTATGCAGCGTTTTTATCAAGCACACCTGCAAGCGCGGCGCCGTCGTGCGCATGGCCGTGCGTAGCGATAACACAATACGCACCATCCGGTATATCCATGGCCTTTATTTCGGCTTCAAAATCCTTTACGCGCACAAAGCGGCCTGCCGCGGCAATTTTATCGGCTATCTGCTCATCTGCCCTGTCGTCTATAAGCAGCGTATCGTAGCCTATAAATTCCGCAATATGCATTACTGCCGCGCCAACGTGCCCCGCACCTATCATAACAAGCAGAGGCTTGGCAATGAATGCTTCTATCAGCACGCTCATATCACCACCGCAGGTCATTCCTGTGTTTGATGAAGGCGAAGTGAGGTCATATTCTTTATAGGCATTTGCGCCGTTTTCAATGCACTTTATTGCATCCTTAATGGCAATAAGCTCGACCGCGCCGCCGCCTATGGTTCCGCGCGTTGTACCATCGGCATAAACTATCATTTTGCCGCTGCTTCTTGGTGTCGAGCCATCGCTATGGACTATTGTCACCACGGCATAGCTTTTGCCCGCATCATATGCCGCAGCCTGTTCTTTTACTATATCTATTGCGTTCATGCGTTTTTTTCTCCTTACACTTATTTGGCCCTACCCATGAGGAAACTGCCGTTGTTTTCAACAATATCTATGTTTCCGTATATAAGCGAAAGCTTTTGCTGCACCTCGTCGCGGTTTGCCGCGCGCATGTCCAGCTCCCCTACTATGTTGCCTTGCTTTAGCAGGAACAGCCTGTCGCAATATGCCATGGCAAAGTTCGGGTCGTGCAGCGTTATAAGCCCCGCCTTGTTTTCTTCTTTTATAAGTTCGCTTATTTTCGAAAGAACCATATGCCTGTTCAGAAAGTCAAGCGCACTGTCGGGCTCATCCATAAGCATTACGGGCGAATCCTGCACAATGCAGCGCGCAAGTATGACTATCTGCCGCTGACCCTGGCTGAGCGCGCCGAAGTCCTTTTCGGCAAATTCGGCGCAGTTTAGCCGCTGCATTGCCTCAAGCGCTGCGCGTTTATGCTCCGCAGACGGAGACTCCAGCAGGCCAAGCTGCGAGTTGAAGCCCATCAGCACCACTTCGAGCGCGGTACGCCCTCCCTGTAAGCTGCATACCTGCGGGATGAAGGACACAAGCCTTGCGCGCTTCTTTTCATTAAGGCTGCGGCAGTCCGTATCGGCCACGGTAAAACTGCCCTGTATAGGTAAAAAGCCGCAGCATCCATGAAGTATGGTCGTTTTACCACTGCCGTTCAGCCCCAGCAGGGCGCAGAATTCGCCGGGAGCAATGTCTATATCCACGCCGTGGACAATCTCCGTTTTGCCATAGGCTATTCTTACATCCTTTAATGAGAAAAGTTCTCTCATGCGGTCTCCTTTCCGCGCGTACAAAGGAAATAAACCAATATCGGCACGCCTATAACGGTTGTAAGTATGGATATGGGTAGTTCGGCGCTGTAAAGTACCCTTACGAGTATGTCCGCAGTGAGCACCACAAATGCGCCCACCATGCCGCTCATAATAATCGTTATGGAGTTATTGCGGCGCAGCATAAGGCGCGCTGTATGCGGCGCGATAAGCCCTGCAAAAGATATAAGTCCGGTAACGCTTATTATGGAGCCTACCATAAGGGTCGAGAACGCAAGCACCGCTGCGCGCACGGGCTTTAGTCTTACGCCCAATGCACGGCATTCGTTGTCGCTTAGGGACATCAGCTCTATCTGCCGCCTTAGCAGCAGTATGCCTATAAGTCCGATAAGGAACATGGGCAGTATGGAAAGAAGCTTTGAAAGCGTTGTGTTTCCGAACGTGCCCATTTCCCAGTATTCCATTGCCGCAAGTTCGTTTTCGGGGTCGGCAAAATATTTGAGCGCCATTATTATGGCCTTGGATATGGCGTTTATTACTATGCCCGCAAGCACATATGTGCTTGTTGACCGTGAACGCGTGGCTTTAACGAGCAGCATAACGCATACTACCGCTGCCAAGCCGCCCCAGAAGGCTCCGCTTGCAATTGCGAACATGCCGGATGTTGAAACGGATACTATCGCTATAGCTGCGCCAAGGTTTGCGCCGCTGGCTATGCCGATTATATCGGGCGAGGCAAGAGGGTTTTTGAATATTATCTGGTATACGCTTCCGGCTACGCCAAGGCCAACGCCAGCAATTATTGCCATTATGGTGCGAGGGAGGCGCAGCGTTAAAAATACCCTTCGGGTCATATCGTCCACCTCTTTGCCGGCGAATATGGCCCGTATGTCATCAACAGTAATGGAGTATTTACCTACGCAAATCGAAACCACCGCGGCAATTAATATTGCCGCGGTGACTGCTGCAAATAATGCTGGCACAAGGCCTTTTTTTGCAGATTTTCCGTTCACTATTTAATTATGCAGCCTTCTCTGCGGTTTCGGCAAATATGGAAGAAGTGTCCATATCAAATCCGTAGAAGGTCTTATAGAAATCGGTGGCATCAGCCGCAAACTCATCCATGCTATATACTTCGGGATGAAGCTTTGCGGTCATCCAAAGCATGCCGAGTACGCCTGAGGGAACCGGAGAATCCCATGCTTCAAAGCCGGTAGGCATATTGTACACGGCGCCGTTCTTAACGGCAGTGATATCCTTAAGCTGTTCGTCAGCTATAACATCGGCTGCGGTGAAATCCGGCTGGCCGTTGGCCATATTGTTCGTGGGGATGATTATAACATCGGGATTCATGGCAATAAGCTGCTCATAGGATATATCTACCCATGAATCGCCTTCAAGTTCATCACCGGCATTCTTGCCGCCGGCGGTGGTTATAACGCTCGCCTGATACATATCCTTGGGAGCGGTGGTGAGATAGGAGCTGGTGCCGCACATATACACAACGGGCTTTGCATCGTCCGCGATGTTAGCGGTAAGCTCGGCTGTCTTGGCCAGCACTTCGTCATAGCGGGCTATGAGCGCAGCGGCCTGCTCTTCAGCGCCGGTAAGCTGGGCAATAAGATTTACCATGCCCACAAGCTGCTCGTGGCTTTCGGGATTGACAACTATTGCGGGGATGCCCATTTCGGCGAGCGTGGCAGCATAATCCTTTGCCTTCTTGGGAAGGATTACCAGATCGGGCTCGGCAGCTATGCAGGCCTCAAGATCAAACGCCTTGGCGGAACCAACGTTGCCTATGGTGCCGATGAGCTCGGGCGCGGCAAGCTTATATATGGGGCGTTTGTCGATCTTTTCCTCGGTAGCCACCAGTTTATCCTTCAGGCCGAGAGCTATGCAGGTGGAGGAAGATATATAGTAACCGGAAACTATGCGCTCAGCAACATGTTCAACGGTCACTTCATTGCCGATCTGATCGGTAACGGTCATGGGGAACGCGCTGGGTTCTTCGGCAGCAGGAGTAGTTTCGGGTGCGGCATCGGTAGGAACAGGCTCGGTGGGAACAGCTTCCGTGGGAGCGGGTTCTTCGCTGTTGGTGGGAGATTCGGTAGGCACATTGGTAGTGCAGCCGGCGAACAGGCCTATGACCATCATTATGGCCAGAAGCAGAGATAGTGTCTTTTTCATTACATTTCTCCTTGAAAAATACAGTCATTTTGATGCACGGCATCGATTTTAGCCGCACATCAACTGTTATTTTACTATATTTTTTGCCAAAAAGGAAACGATATATATAGATAATATTATACGCGTTATTCGTTAAAACGATTATGCGCACTGTTTTCGTTTGAATATAACGCTAAAGTCGTTATTCACACGTAAGGATATCGAATGCACAAAAAATGATGCACTATATGTACACAAGATGTTTTTGGGGGCTTATGGGCTCGATTACCGCAGCGTTATATCGAAAGCATGCTTCAAGGCCTCCGCGGGAATCTTATATCCTTAATGTAAAACAGGAGCATATCCTTTGGCGCTATTTTACAGCAAGATAGCTCATTTATGCAATAGCATATTCCGGCTGCTTCAACGTTAATGTGTTCCTTATTTCTAAAAGCATCGGCAGCGCAATGAAAAGCTGAGGTTATATATATAATAAACACAGATATGTTTGTCGTTCGCGGCAGCAGCTCTACTGCTAACGTGAAGGATGTGCAGTTCCGTGTTCTGCTCCGCGCGGACGATGCCGGCAATGCACCCGAAGTATTCGGACTTAATTTCACCTATAAGAAATCGAGTTACAGCGCAAACGAAGCGGTGTATACCGGCAAAACCTCCGCAGGTGCTCTGCCTAAGTCTGCATCCGTGGATATAACCGCCACAAGTGCATATGCTTATGCAAACGGTATGAGCGCCTGGCGCTTTGAGAACATGATGTTGATGATGGTAAACAGCCGCGGCTCCGATGCGTTGTTTGAGGAAGTGGCGCTCAATGGTCTTGACTTCAACGGTGGCTGGGGCAACTGGGCCTATACCATAGTTCGGGCACAATGCCTATACGCAGTTTGCAGCTAACCCCACGCTCGTTCAGCAGGCAATAGCAGACGGCAATATTGTAGGTCTGTATGTGCATGGCGGAAAACTTAAAACCACTAATAGCGACAGTTCAAGCCAAGTAATAGTTTATGCTTACGAAACGCAGGATGACGGTACCGTTATATTCAAGACCGTTTGTCCACGCGGAGATGTGAGTGAACTGACTAACGGCGATGTATTCGGAACATGCACAGCGGAACAGCTTGCCGATGCTATTTCCGGTTTCGGCAAAGCCAGCGCACGCGGCATGATGTATGTCGTTGGCAGCAAGGTTAAAGAATCTTCCGTGAAGCGCGTGCCTGCTGCTGCTCAGATAGTTGATGCGGCTACCATTCGTCTTTCGGTGGATGGCATAACCATCAGCCTGCCGGAGGACTTCGTTGCCCAAAAGAGCTCCACGCTCGGCTACGGCGTTATAGCCTATACGCTTGCGAGTGAAGTGAAGGCCGGAGAAAAGCTTGCTGCTTCCAAGTTCTATTATGATATTATCGTGAATGCGGATGGTACGCTTGCGCTGCCTGAAGCCCTGCAGTCCAAGCTTGCTGCGGGCGATACCGCTAATCTGTACGTTGTGCATAACAACGGCATGACGTATACAGCAAAGATAATTTCCGTTAACACACTTGATAAGCATAAAATCGAAGCGCTTGCAAAAGTGAGCGACTATCTTGCAAATCAACCCTCTAAGGTGTATGGCGAAGCAGCCAAGATAGCCAATCAGGCAAGGGCATTGATAGAAGCTGCGTCTTCCATTGAAGAAATAGAAGCCGCGCTCAAGCTGCTCGATACCAAGCTTGATTATCCGTGGCAGGATGATAATCAGGGCGCTACCGCAGGCGGTGACACTACCGTGCTTCCGCCTCAGACCGGTGATGCGGAAAAATTTGCTCCCTTTATGCTCATCGTAATGGCAATGGCAGCCGTGTTGTTTGTGGTATGCAGGAGAAAGCATTCATAATAGCATCTGCTAAACTGTAGCAAAGGGCCGGAGCAAAAGCTTCGGCCTTCTAACGGTGTTTGTGGCTGAAAAACATGTCTTTACTTCAAAAGTCATTTGCTTCGTTGCGGGTAGTTCGACGCGGTAACTTATCCCGCTACCGTGCAATATCACCATCAGTTCAGGTATCTCTTTCAGAATACTTTATACCTTCTGCATCATACTGCTGCTTCTGTACCAGGATGCAAAGCCAGCCTTTTTCGTTCTTGTGTATCTGCACATCGTGTATCTGCACATCGTGAAAGCCCGCCTGCTCCAGATACGTCTTCAGCTCGGCGTCCTTGTAGATGGTCATGCCGCCGATGATCTTCGTCCACTTTTCATCCTTGTCCGTGTCACCGTTGCTCTCGTTGCAGATGAGAAATGTCCCGCCGGGCTTCAGCACCCGGTAAACCTCCCGGAAGCATCTGGGCAGATCGGGCCAGAAATAGACGGTCTCAAAGGCCGTGACCGCATCGAACCAGTCGCCTGCAAAGATCATATTCGCCACGCTGCCTTGCAGAACAGCGCAGCGGCCCTCCGCTATGGCGGCCTCGTTGACCTTTTTGGATTTCTCCACACTGACGGGGGAATAGTCAATGCCCTTGACAATACCCTCCGGGCATTTTTTCAGCAGTCTCTTGATGTTCGCACCGCCGCCACAGCCGCAGTCCAACACATTGGCATCGTTATTCAGTTTCAGGTATTTAAGCCCCCAGTCCGCCAAAGAGCGGTGGCCAATGTTCATCATGGAGACCATTATTCTTCCACCAAGCCCGGTGGGCTTGCGTGTATTATCAAAGAATGCCATAGCTTTACCTCCTTACAACCTTTTTAGTGTAATGATCTTGTTAGATATGTTCCTGATGGCGGGAACCTTATCAAGCACCTTATAAATCGGCATGAACTGGGTCATGTCTTCCATCAGGCCACGCTCTTCAACAAAGCGGAAGTTCGGCAGCAACGCCGCCAATGCTTTGCCGCCCTTTATGCCCCATGTGAACTTAGCGTTGCTGCCTTCTATGGACTTTCCCTTAAAGCGCTTCACTATCATGGGGTTCATTATTTCAACCAATACCGTGGCATCATCGAATCGGTTGGCTATAACGGCAAATATCTGCTGTACGTCTGCTTCGGAAAGATACATGGTCAGTCCTTCTATGATTATAATGGCAGGAGTTCGACTCTCCTCGACCATTTTGCCCCAGTCATCCATTGCGGACATGGCGATCTGGGTGATATTGCCGCTTTCCGGTAGGAGCTTTTCGCGCACGGCGATTGTTTCCGGCAGATCGAGGTTATACCAATGCTTAAAGCCGGTCATGCGGTAGCAGCGTGTATCAAGCCCGCAGGCGATGTTTACAACTGTTGCTCCGGGATTTTTGGCTAGATATTCACTTACGAGTTTATCCAGCACTATGGTCCTTGCTATGACGCCGCTGTGCATGGGTGCGTCTTTATCAGCAAGGGAGAAATCATAGTTAAGCTTGCCTATTATCTCCTCCGCCTTTTTGTCGTTGATAGCGCCGCGATCTTTGCTTCCCTTTGCACGGGCGTATATGGTTTGCAGCATTGTTTCCGGCACACCGGAAAGGGTTATCTTCTCATCCACACCGGTTACTCCCTAAAATTGACCAAATAGCCACAGTTAACTTACTCTAACCCAATGGTCTTTGAAAAGCCACCATGCGGCAGCCTTTCTGGTTGTGATTATAGTTATTGTGAGAAGGGTTGTCAAGGGAATACTATAGACTAAACGCAGCAGCGAAATTGAATTCCGCTGCCGCGTTTGACTCCCCTCCACAAGTGGAGCATACTCAATATTTTAGTTGTTACGCTTTTTCTTTGAAACAATAATCCATGTTATACCGCCAAGCAGTATAAGCACTATTGCAGCCATTGTAATGTCAGTGTTACCTGTCTGCGGCATATCGGCTGTCGGGGGTGCGGGGGTTGTCGGAATGGGATGTGTCGGATAATCACGGCCGGTGGCAGGTATGCTCTCGGTTTTTACTTCCGTACATCCAGCGTTGGTACACTTATATGTTTTTTCGCCGTTCTTGGTTGTTGTAGGCTCAATGGTTACAGTACCGTTATCCCATTTATGCCCAAGTGCATTGACCGGCTCAGTCTTTGTTTCGTCACAGTTCTTGTTGGTGCACTTAAATGACTTCAATCCCGCAACAGTGCATGTGGGTTCTGTAATTACAGTTCCCTCATCCCACTTATGGCCAAGTGCGTTAATCGGTTCCGTTTTTGTCTCAGTGCAGCCTTCGTTTGTGCATTTAAATGTCATTACGCCAGCGCTTGTGCAAGTGGGTTCCGTTGTTACCATACCGTTGTTAAAAGTGTGGCCGGTGGCTGCAACAATCTCCGTCTTGGTAGCTCCGCAGCCAGATACCGTACAGGTGAAAAGCTTTATGCCAGTGTTCTTGCAACTTGGCCGCTGCGCAATCACACCTTCGTTCCACGAATGCGGAGCAACATCCATCTTTTCGCTACAGTCCTCACCTACGCACTCATGCCAATGAGAAGATTTGTCCTTCTTCCACTCTGTTCCCGCCTTATGGGTATGCTGCAGCATGGGTATTTCCTTTTCTTTAGTTGCATTGCATACTTTGCATGTGTATCGCACTAAACCTTTGCTGCTTTCCGTTGCTTCTGTTATGACAATGCCATTATCCCATGAATGCTGCGCAACATCCATCTTTTCACCACAGCCTTCGCCGGTACACTCATGCCAATGAGAAGATTCGTCCTTCTTCCACTCTGTTCCCGCTTTATGCGTGTGGGGCTTAATAATAGTTGCATTGACTATAGACTTAATGGGAATCAAATTAAAGAACTCGTCCGTAACATCGTTTTCTCTGCACTCAATTGTTACTTCGGTTCTTTCCCACTCGCCGGCTATCAGTTCAAATGTAACAGACATAAGCGTACCGGTAATGGTATGATTATTATTTGCGTCATATGAGTTATAGCCAATTTCACCAGGGGTACCCTCCCATGATGTAGCGCTGGGGAATTCGCTTCCACGTTTTACGTTTAAGGCCTTCATTTTGCTCGTATCATATTTTATAGCGAGCTTAATTCCGGCTATTCCTGTGTTTTCTGTCAACATAATGTCAACAGTAACCTGATTGCTCTCTATATTGCCCGCTACGGCGACTAACTTTACTCCGCTGCTGTTATCGGCCAATGCAACTGCAGAGGTGAACACCATAATCAGTGCCGTTAATACGGCAATCATTCTTTTCATACAACAAGTTCTCCTTATTTTTTATTTTGTTCCAAGCACAAGCGGCCTTCCAGCCACATATTGCGCCAGTTTAACAAGATCGCGTATGTCCAAAGTATCGTCCCTGTATACATCCATAGCCATAATTTGCTGACTGGTAGGATTAAGTTTACGGCCGGCCATATACTGTGCGAAGTAAACTAAATCCCTTATGTCTATCACACCGTCTACAAATATATCTCCGTATACAAAGGCGGCAATCTCAATAGAACCGTCAACAGTATCGAACGGAACTAAAGCCAAGTCATTATTACATACGTCGCTTTCCTTTATTTTAAGACCGATAGCATATTCTCCTGGTTCTGCGTTTTCCCGAACTTTAAGCTTGATCCCAAACAATTCGCCATTATCTGTGAAATCACCGTTAGCGCTAAAGTATGTAGCTGTTACGGTGCACACGTTATCTTTCACGATGACGTTATCTGTTATGCTTGAAATAATATCAGAGTTTACAGCTATTGAATCAAACTCAAAGACGCTATTGCTAAATGCAACAGATATAGTAAAGCCCGATATTCCGGGGTTGTTAGATACGTTGACAGCTATAGTCGCATATTCTCCAGCTTGAGCCGATATATTAGATATATAGAAGTTTGCGGCATCCGCACTGACAACCTTCTTTTTGAATGTAGCGGTATACGTTTTGTCCGCATTTACGGTAACGGTGCGAGATGCACTCGTATCGCCATCATTCCATTTTACGAACTCATAACCTTCCTTGGGCGTGGCTGTTATGGTTGCTGTTGCACCGGCTCTATATTTACCGCCGCCGGAAACAGTGCCCATGGTATCGTCTGAGGAGATTACGGTTAATGTATAATCAAATGCAGACTTAATAACTATAGTCTTTTCCTCGTATACACCTGAATCATCAAGAGCGGAAGCGCGAATAACAACTTCGCCTTCAGTATTTTTAGTTTTAAGGATACCAGTGTACTTCCCGATTTCAGCAAGTGAATCACCGGATACAATTGACCAAGCAGCCCAGTTAATCCATACATCATCAGGAGAAAGAACATATGCATACTCATTCTCGCTGTTGATTAGCACCGTATCCTGACCCAAAATATCAATGCTTTCGACCAGAACTCCTTCAGTACAATGCGGCACGGTATTAGGTATCAGCACGCCACCGGTATAGAGATCCGCATTGTAACCAGCGTAACTGCCCTGCACATTTAGAGTGCCATGTATCTGTATGTAATTGTTGTTTTCAAGCATTGCGCCTGTTTCTATTACAAGACTGCTTTGCTTTGAAATAGAAATTGTCCCATAATTTTTTAGGCATTTCCCTTGTGGAACGGTAAATACCAAGTCGCCTTCAAGTATGAGCAAGCAGTTCATTGGAATTGTTAGATCCGAAGTAAGTATAACGGATTTATCACGTAATTCCACATACACTTCAACATAGCCATCTTCGATTTTTGTAAGGGCAGCACGTATTCCGTCCTCAGTTGTGACAATATAATCTATTGTCACAAGCTCCTTAGAAATACCGGTAAATAACTGGCTTTCATCCTCCTCTAAGGTTGCAACGACAAATATGGTTGATTCATCACCACGAACGTACGTGCCATTCATATATATTGGGCTATATATTAAAGACAAAGCAGCGTTATTCTCAAGAGTTCCACCTTCATCAACTGCAATACTGCTTCCGCTAAAAGTGCTGAGATGATGGTTGTTGATTATCTTTCCTCCCGATTGAATGGTGATATTGCTGTATATACCAATAAAGCTATTGTTCGTTAAAGTAACACCATTGGGAATGGTGAGACTGCCGCTATCTTCAATATAGAGAGTAAGATAATCGGGTATAACTATATCAGCCGACAGCGTAACATCTCCCGAAATGTAATACGCTTCATCTTTATTGGCAATGGCGGCGCGAAGCCCTTCTTCAATAGATGCACCCGATAACTTGACTGTAACCGTCATAGTATTATACGTTATGCCATCAGCAGAATGTGCCTCCAAAGTAACCGTGCCGGCAGAGCGTCCGATAAAATAGCCGTTAGAAATCTCGCCTGAACCAGTGCCGTTCTTTACAACCCAATTTACGCCCTGCACTGTTGCATTGGTTGGAAGAACATGTGCCTCGAGTCTCACGGGTACGCCAATCTCTACTTCGGAAAACACACTGTCAATTATGACTTGCGTTGTTAATATAGAAGATACCGTAACTGTGCATGAGGCGGTGGCAGAAGCATTATCTATGCTTGTAACCTTAATAACAGCAGTGCCGGGCGATACTGCCGTAACTACACCGGACTGAGTTACTGTTGCAACGGAAGTGCTGTTGCTACTCCATGTTACGCTTTTTTCGGTTGCTCCGGACGGCAATATAGTTGCCACAAGACTTAATGTATCACCCGGAACAAGCGAAGCTGAGCTATGACTCAACGTAATGCCTGTGACAGGCGTAAAGATAGTTGCTGAGTTAGCCTTTATGTAGCCTGTCTGTCCATTGTATGAAACCTGATACCATAAGATACTGCTGCAATTCTTTACGGTTGCCTGAGCCTGAATACGCGCTGTCGAGCCAATACTGGTGGCAGCATCATATGGCGTACTGCGGACAGTCATATTACTTTTCAGCCATGAGGAATTTGCGCTCCTTGTGCTACTCCAGTCATAACTTGTTCCGCACGCGGTGCAAACACCGAGGGAATTATATCTGTGTGAAGAGCATTTCAGAGTATCGAAATACCCTATTCCACTTACAACAGGAGCAGCACTTGCGCTGTTGACTGTAAAACGGTAATAATAACGCGTACCTGGTTTTAGATTGGGCTCTTCCACTCCGAAGGTTACGGAGATCGGTACTGGATTGTATGCATTCAGCACGGCATCGGTAAATTTTTCTGTGTGCGCTTTTGCATTGCTGAGATCATCTGTTGTACCATACTCCAATGTCCATGAAGTGGGCTTATTACTGCTTGAGTGCCCAACCTCCGCTTTGATTACAGCTGTAGTTTGAGTTATGCTACCTTTATCAATGCTGATGATCGTTGGGGCTGAAGATATATTGATATCACCCGAGTACACAAACTTGCCACTGTCAATCTGATACCATGTATTTCCGGCATGGTTAACTACTTTCTTCGTAAGTTTAACGGAGCCGGTGGTAGTAGTGTAACCGACAGTATTGCTGAGCGTGGTCGGCAAATTATACATCTTTAGTGTACCGTTTTTCGGCGTGGCAGTACCCGTAAATGTGGTCACACTCTGCGCATAGTATGTCAGATAATCATTTGCAGACATGTTGGCAGTCATGTCGGGCTTATCATTGGAAGCAGATCTCATGTTTATACATATGATTTGAGTAGCCTCGTTAGTCGCGGTTATATAGTTATCAGCTGGAAGTTGGTTCCATGCTGGGTTATGACCATATGCCAGTAAACGATTATCTGTTCTTTTTTGCCCAAATCCGCTTGCTATCACGGTGTGAAATGGATTATTTGCTGTGCTCTGTTCTCCTATCGGTACATAGAACAATATGTCTCCTGGCGAGACAAGATTCTTATTGTCTCTTTCCCAGAACGAATCATAGTTCCCCATTGTTTTTCCAACTAGAGAAACTCTATTATATCCATTTGCTTCAAGCCATGCGAGTACTTCGTGTGTATAAGTATACCGTGGTATATTAAGGCCGCCTGCATTTAGACACTTTGCAACAAATTCGGCGCAAAGTCCTTGGCCATCATTATAATGGGTTCGAGCATAGGTGAGAGCATCGTCTGCATTATACGAGCCTGGATTAGGCGATATATATTTGCTATAATCTATATCCACATTAGCAAGCAGTACGGGAATGTTCCCAACAGATGCCGTTTTCAATTCATTATGCGTTGCTGCTATGAATGATTGCCCTGCCTCATTTCCCGACTCATTTTCGCATATACGCTCAGTAATCGTAAACCCTGCTGTCCCAGAAATCTCACCATCGGAAACCTCGCAGGCATAGATTGCTTTTACACCAAACTCATCCTCTGATACAGTTATCTCCAGAGTGTTTTCGGTCTCGTTAGGCAGTTCGACGTAGATGTTCTGCTCTGCATCAAAGCGCATCCAACGATACAACAACTCACCATCGCCGTTATAATCCGGCTCTGGTGCAAGCATGATCGTATCGCCAGGAGAAGCTTCAACCGTATAATGATATACGAGTGTCTCGTCGCAACTATCGGCATTAAGGAAACCGATAGATGTAGGACTTTCCGGTTCATCCACGCCATTTTCTGCCAATGATACTTCCGGTATTACCGTGAAAATCATCAATAAAGCAAGGAAAAGCGAAAGATGCTTTCTCAACATAAAGAACCTCCCTTTCGTTGATTTATTTTATAGTAGTATTAAAGCATTCTTAATCTCCGTTGTCAAGTATAAGTATCATATTGATAATGCAAAATATCTTAACGTAAACTAACATAGAAATATTACGTGCTTCTACATGGCTGTGTGAAGCGTTTTTAAGAGGTGATAATGATTTACGATAGGATCAAGCAACTCCGTGAACAGAAAGGCCTGACACAGGCAGCGCTTGCCAGGATGCTTAACGTAACGCGCTCAAGTGTAAATGCTTGGGAAATGGGTATCTCTGTTCCGTCTACACAGTCGCTTGTCCAACTCGCCGAAATTTTTGATATATCTACGGATTACCTGCTTGGTATTGATACATCCTCAGCAATCAGTACAGACGGTCTTTCGGATGAGGACATAATGCTTGTTCATTCGATCGTCCAAAGATTAAAGGCAAGTTATACTCATGAGAACCGTTAACGATTCGCTTTAGCTTTTAGTTTTTGCTATCTGGAATATGTTAGTTTTTTCGTCTGTATCTACTACATATGTCTGAAAATACACTTCAGCCGATATAAAACAAAAAGCAACCATATGGCAGCCTTTCTGGATGTGATTATAGTTATTGGGGGCTTGGTTGTCAAGGGAACATCAGGATAAATTGGTATCCTTAACAAAATTCTCCACGCCGTATAGCACAAGCGTATCCGTAATGCCGTTAGCCTTGGCATATTCGGCTATATCGTCACGGAAAAATCGCAAGTCTATAACATGAACTTCGGCATAATCCTCAACCGGAAACTGAGCAAATGTGTTGCCGTATGAATCCTTTATGAGCAGCAGCTTGCCTTCCTTCCCACTTCCCTGTATCACGGTCTGCGCCTGATTGGAATTGAGAAACGCGGCGTATTGATCGCTGCCGTCAAGGTATTTGCGTTCATATATGCTGTCCGTCTCATATTCCCCGTTGTTATAAGAAACGCGCCTGTTCATGTGCTTGTACCACGCCGTTATCTCCTCTGCCGGAACTGTAGGCAGAGGAACTTTGTTCCACGTTGTGCCGCGGAAGTTATTGCAAAGCGCTTCCTTTGTCCATTCATCTGCCGCAGGTTCGATGCCACGCCATGTGCAGTATGCGTAATACGCGCCAAGGCTTGTCCAATGATGGTCTGTGCGGTAATAGACGGCTTCGTTGCTGTGCGCCGCAAGTATGCTCATAATGTCGGTTACGTTCACGCCTGCATCACTAAGCACTTTAAGTATGGCAGCATAGTCTGCAACAGGGGCGTATGCGGGCAGTTTATCGCTTAGCACCTGCGCCGCAACGGGAACGAGCATTGTGCTCACGGATATGCCCTCCTCCGCCAGCTTCTTTTGCAGTTCTGCAGGCGCTTCGGCATTGGCTGCAAGCTGCTTTTGGCTGTAAGACGTAAACTTATCCATCAGGTAATTGTCCTTGCAAATATAAACGCCGCCGCTTTCATGCTTGCCTATGCCAAGTTCAAGGTAGGTTTTCAGCGTTATCCATTTGTCGCGGAGCGGTACCTGATCGGCAAGGTAGGTTTCCAGCTTATCGCCAAACTTGCCGGAGAAAAAGTCTGCTATGCTAAATTTAGGAATTTGTGCAAGGGTGCGCTTTTCGCGTTCCGAATAGTATTTATCCGGAATGAACAGCCCTGCAAGCGCACATACCGCCAGCAGTACGCAAAAGAATGAAATTATCAGCTTATTTCGCATAAAGCCACCTCAAAACCTGAAATACAGGAACGGATTATAGCTGCCGCTCACAAGATACGCTGCCGCTGCGGCAAGCACGCACAGCATCCCGCCACAATCGGCGACGGCAAGCAAACCCTGCTTCAAATGGCTGTTCAGCCAATCGTACATGCGTTTGCCGATAGGCGTTGCTGCGAACGCGCACAGAAGCAGCATCGGGCCATATGTAAGCAGCAGATAAACGCTGTCGCTATCGAACAAAACGCCCGATAACATTGAACCAAGCCACGCAAAGCCGGCAGATATATCGGTAAATGCAAACAGAGTCCAACTCAGTGTTATCAGCAGCAAAGCGTAAATGTGCCTAAGAACAGTGGGCAGTTTTTTTAGAAGCTTGAGCAGGAACAGTTTTTCCAGCACAAGCAGTACGCCGAAGTATACGCCCCACAGCACGAAGTTCCAGCTTGCGCCGTGCCAGAAGCCGGTCATGGGTACAAATTGTCGGGCATAAAGTCAAGCAAAACAAATCATCCGCCCCAATGTGTCCATCAGAGCGGATGTTAGTGTTAGCTGTTAGTTTGATTCAGAATCTTGCCGTTGCTTTTTCCTTCTGCCATGAATAACGGTTCCGGCGGCCGTGGATGCGCATATGAGCAGCAGCGCTATCCAAATGAATGCGGTATTGTCGCCGCCGGTAGCAGGCAGGTTGGGGGTAGGCGTCCAGCCGGACGGATCGCTCGGCTCTATATCGCCGCCCCTTGCCGGTATGAAGCCAACTGCCGTAACATAATGGCAAACCGTGCATTCTTTGTGCTGCGTTCCGTTCTTAAAGTAAGTAGGTGCGGTATCTATTATCCAGCCGCTTTCCGTATGCGCCGCCTTGCTGCCTTCTATAATCGTGCCGCAGCCTGTGTTTGTGCAGTCCTTCCAATGGTCTGCCTTATCGAATTTCCAGCTTTCTGAAGGCGCATGGCCGGTAGCCGGGATGATGACCGCTGTTTTGTCGGTTATCTCTATGCTGCCGTTAGCATCCTCAAACCACATATCGCAGCCGTCGCAGGTATAGTAGGCCTTGTTGCCATTCTTAGTGCAAGTAGCGTCGTTGGCAGAAACAAACGTCAGGTTATGCGTATGCGGCACAGTCTTGTCGTATCCGCAGATATCGCATATGTTATCATCGCCGTATTCATGCTCTCCCGCGTCCTCCTTGATGTGACAGCGTTTGCATTCATGCCAATGCTCGTTTTCGTCCTTACTCCAATCGTTAGGCAGGTCGTGGCCCAGCGGATTACCATCGGTCGCGCCGCAGCCTTCACGCCGGCAAGTCTTGGGTTCGGTGCAAGTCGCTTCCGCCCAATCATGGTTAAGCGCTGTGCCCGGCACTTCAAATGTTTCGGTTGCGCTTACCGCGCCGCAGGAGCAGGTATTATAGTAAACATCATTGTGCGTGCAGTCCGCGAAGGATTTCTTATATTGTTTCTCTACATGCTCTTCCGTAAAGCTGTGTGCCTCAAATACGGGTTTCACGGTCACATTACCGGCCGGCATGATAAACGTATCGTTGGATACTTCGGCATTGCCGCTTACAATCTGCCACTCCTTGAAGTGATAGCCGTTATTGGGCGTTGCGGTAAGCTGTATCGTCGTGCCTGCCATTGCCGAAGAAGCGCTTACTGTTGCGGTGCCGTTGTCATCCGTAATGATATACACATTGTACTTCTTTGCTCCCGCCGCAAGTTCAAGTTCCGTGTTTGCATTATAATTCACATGGGCGTCGGCGGCATCGGCGAAGAAATAATTCGAATAGTCCTGACTGTACTTGCCGGAGAAAACCACGGGATAGTTCTTGCTTTCGGTGGTGATGCCGATGGATGCGCCGCTGCTCATGGCAGCACTTATGCTCAGCTTTTTACCGGAAGAAAGATATACGTTGTTTGCATCGCCGGAAGCGGTGTTGCCCTTTACAACGGGATTGCCGCTTATTTTAAGCTGCCCATTGTTGCGGGGGTTGATGTATATTCCGCCGCCGACATTTGCGGTATTCTTTTCGATCGTACCGCCGGAGAGATTGCAGACCGAACCGCTGCGGTAAATATACACCGCGCCGCCGTTACCGGTAGCTGTATTTCCGCTGATAACGCCGCCGGACATATTCAGAACCGACGGTTCCCGATTCAGATAGATAGCGCCGCCATCCACAGACGAGTTCCCGGTGATTTTGCCGCCGGAGAGGTTGAAGGTGGATGTGCCGAATACATGCACAGCGCCGCCCTCTTTGTTGGCTTTATTGTTGATTATCTCGCCGCCGGTCATGGTCGCCGTCACGCCATTGTAAAGATAGATCGCACCGCCGTACTGGCTGGCAGAGTTTCCGGTGAACTTTGCGCCAGAGATGGTGACCGTACCGCCTGCCATATTGATGACGCCGCCGTCACCGTTCGTGGCCTTATTGCCGGATATGGTGCCGCCAACCAAATTGACCGTACCGCCGCATGACGAATAGATAACGCCGCCGTTTTGAGCTTTATTGTTGGCGATAAGGCCGCCGTAAATATTCACGGTGCCGCCCTTTTTGTCCGCGCTGTTTAGGAATATAGCACCACCGGACTTGTTGCCGTTATTACCGGAAATTTCACCGCCGTACATGTCGACAACGCACTTGCTGTCGTCAAGCGCTATTGCGCCGCCGCCGCCATTACCGCTGACTTTACCGCCGGTGATCTTGCCGCCGAAAATGTCCAGCGTGCTCTGGTAGAGATACACGCAGCTGCCGCCCCAGCTTTTGGTTGCGCCCATGATCGTTCCGCCTCCGGCGCAGTCGCAGAGGACGAGCCGTCCGCCGTTGTTGACCGTGATCTTATTCGTGCCGTTGCTGGCGAAGGTTTTTCCGTTCAGGCAGAGGTAGAGCGTTGTGCCATCCACCACCAGATTGCTGTTGAAGGTGACATTCTGCGACAGATACACATAGGCAGTCTTATTGGTGTACGAAATGGCATCTTTGCCGTTCCAGCTTTGGTAGCTTACAGGCGTGTGTCCTGTATGGTCGCCTGCGCTTATGCTGCCGCCGCAGATGCAATGCTCGTGCGCCGTCCAATGCGCGTAAAGCGTATGCGGTTCAGCGGCAGTTACAACGGTGCTCGCTTCAACCTTAGTGCCGCCGTCCTTTTCGGTGAACCAGCCGTCAAAATCATACCCCGCACGATTGGGCGTGGGCAATTCGCCGTAAGGACTGTTATAAGTCACTTCATAGGTGGTATTCGCAAGAGTGCCGCCGTTGGGGTCAAGGGTTATATTGAACTTGGCCTCCGACCAGCGGGCGTAGAGCGTATGCGCTTCTTTTGTCGCGACGGAGGTGTTTGCGTCCACCTTAGTGCCGCCGTCCTTTTCGGTATACCAACCGTCAAAATGATAGCCGGAACGAATTGGCGTGGGCATTTCGCCGTAGGTACCATTATGCTGTACGGCCTTTGTCTCGTCGCCAGCATTTAGTGTACCGCCGTTGGGATCAAACGTAATCGTGACTTCATCACTGGTATTGATAAGATAGAGATTATAATAATTCTCATCTTTTCTGATCTCAAGCCTACCGAAGTCCGGGTTGTCGCAGAAGATGCGGTCGAGGTAAAGCTTTGCCGAAGACTCCGTATTAACTTGCAGAGAATTCAAAAGGACAGACGCGCCGTTGCTGGTGATGCCGGTAAAGTAGATGCCGAGCTTTGCGTCTGCGTCCGTGTTTATGCGGGCAGTAAATACAATCTGCGTGTCCGGATCGCTGAGATAAAGGTTGTTCTGGGCAGAATTGACCGTGTTGTCATAGATATACGGAGCGATCTCGCCGCCTCCATATACGTTGCCCATGTATATTATCTTTGCAGACGCAAACGGCTCCAGATAGAGGCCGCCGCCCGCTTCGGTGGCGGTATTGCCGGTGATGCGGCAGTTCCGGTAACCGATGAAGCAGACGCGGACATACGCGCCGCCGCCCCGTTGGGCCGTGTTACCGGATATGGTGCTGCCGTTAAACTCGCAGCGTCCGTCTGCGTTGCTATAAAGGCCGCTGCAGTAAACTCCGCCGCCATCCCCTGTGGCGGTGTTGTTGATAATCTCGCCGCCGTTGAGATGAAAATGTGTTCTGCTTGCGGCATAGATACCGCCGCCGTTGGTAGCGCGGTTATTGGAAATGACACCGCCGTTGATATTGACCGTGCCGGCATTCCAAGAGTCGTAAGAAGAAATGCCGCCGCCGTTGCCGGTGGCCGTGTTGCCGGTAATCGCACCGCCATACATCGTAAAGCTGCAATTGCCTCCCGTGACTGACACAGCGCCGCCGTCTCCGGATACGTTGTTGCCGGTCAGCGTGCCGCTGTAGAGCGTGGCGTTTGCATATGCGCCGATACGGATACTGCCGCCGCTGGCACTGGAGCCGCCAAGCGTACCTGTGCCAACGCAGTCGCACAGATCCAGCTCCACAGGCTTGCCATCCTCGCCTGTCAGAGTGATGGCCGGCTGAGATGGATCGGCGCAGGTGAAACTGTAGCCGTTCAGGCACAGATATAGGATGTGCTTCGGCGCAACTGTCAGATTGGTCGACACATTGCCGGTCAGATAGACATAAGCAACATAACGGCCCTGTTTAGTGTATTCGCTGACCTGAACCCATTTCTGTTCATATTTAATCTCGCTCTTGCCGTCCCACGCCTGCCATTCCACGTTTTCGTGGGTATGATTGAACATACCGCCGCAGTAGCAGTGGTCGGCATGCGGAGTGACGTTGATGGAAACCGGCGTAGAGGCCGTTGCCGCATAGTTGTCGGTTTCCGCGGCATAGGCATATATGGAACCGGTTCCTGTCTGAGCGAATGCAAAGTTCTCGTCTATAACGGTATCGCTTTCGGGAGCGGGTGAATCCCCGTTCATTAGGTAATACGTTATGGCAGCATCTTCCTTTATGCCTTCAACGGAAAGCAGCGGAAGTATCTTTTCGCGTATGCCGACGGTGGTCTTGGATACGCTAAGCGTAAAACTCTGAGACTCCTTCTCCCCCGCTACCGTAAACACAATCTTGGCGGATATGCTGTAATCATCGGCAGTCGCCATACAGACTACGGTGCGCTTTCCGGCCTTGATATTCTCAATGGTCAATTCTGCTTTTTCAGAAAGAATAGTGCCATCCTGACCGTCATAGTACCATTTATAGGCAACGTTGGCGCTGTCCTCACCATCCGCGGTTTTTGCTGTCGCAGTAAATGCTACGGTATTGCCGGAATAGGTAGTGAATGCATAGCTGCCTTCGCTTCCGGTAACGCCGTCGCCTGCGATTTCAATATAAGCCATAGGCGAATAGCTGACCTTTACGTTGCTTAGCGTGTTTGCCGTAGCCTCGGCTGGGAGAATCCATCTGCCATTGGAAAGATTCTTATAATAGCAGAACTTGTTAGCATCTTCCGGATCACTGTAAAGGAAACTGCCGACATTGCCGCCGCTGGTTTGGTTGATTACCTTGCCGTATGTACCTCCGGCGCTCATCAGTACAACTTTGCCGGTATAGCCGCTCAGATTGCTGATGGTGCCGTTGTTGACAATGGTGACAACGCAGTTTTCCGCGTTTTCAATCCGGATGTCGGCAGCCGTTACGCCCGCCTTGACTTCTACTGTGCAGGTATGATTGAGCGTGATGGTATCCGCATAATCCGCATTGATTGATAGCTGTGCGCCATACGTCAGCGCGGTCAGCGCTTTGCCCATGGTATCGTACCACACCATGCCCGCGTTTGCTTGGACGCCCGCGGCAGCCTTCCTATTGCAAACCTCGCAGACGCCGTCGGCATCATACCGATGCGCTGCAAGCGGCGCGTTGGTTTCAATCGTCGTAAGTTCGGATGTTCCCTGCTCATCGCCGAAGTTCCGAGTGCAGCGTTCGCAGTGCCAGTGTTCCACTGTGCCCTTGGCAACACAGGTGGGGTCTTTTGCGGGGACATGCTTCAGATTATGTCCAACCGGAGGAAAATACACATTGTCCTTTGTAAGTTTATCGCCGGACATATCCGCATTCAGGAAGAAATACTCGCAGCCGGTGCATTCCCAGCAGCGCACACTATAATAGTTTTCGGTACAGAGATTGACATTTTGTTCATGATGCACCGCCTCATAAATTCCCTTATCCGACGTCAGCGCAAAGGAAATAGAGAAATTCTTGGTGGCGCCGGACGGAAGGGCTGCCGGAATCGTCGCCGCAAAGGACTCGCTGATCTTCTTGTGGCAGAACTCCCCATTTGTATCCGTGAAGGTATGTTTTCCGCCGTAGGAAAAGAACGAATCGCCGCTATTGCATAGCTCACACGAAGAATCGGTGCAGCGATACTGCACATCGTACTGGATTGTGATCTTTTTGTCTGATTTCCACCGGGAAATGTCAACATTGGTTACTTGTATGCTTCCAAGTTCGCCGGTGTGTCCGTCCGCGCAGGAGGCGCTTGACGCGCTGAGCGTGAATGCAGCATCGCCGGCCTTGGACGTGCCCACTCCGGCCGATAATACCGTTGCCGGCAGGAGCGTAAGCACCATGCAGAGTGAGAGCAGAATACTGATCAGTCTTTTCTTCATTTAATTCCCTCCGTTTTTGTTATATTTGCCTTTTCTATTCCCTGCAGCGAAAACTCAAAGTGCATTGCCAGCACATTGAATAATTGCTGCATTACCTGTTCTGAAATCGTTCTGATATCCAGTCCCTCAACAAAATGAATAGCCTTGTCTATCTCCTGATTAGGGACGTTATATACCCTAAGGCTCATGGTAAGAAACAGCCTCAGCTTTTTCTCAAGCGTCAGCTCATCGTCGCACGGGTGCGCCATATAGCCGCGCATTATGCTCGCCGAGCCTATCTCCATTTCATAAAAGTCGCGCAAAGTAAGCCCCGGCAGATATGAGCCGAAGATTTGGTGCAGCTCCTTTGTTGTTTCCCTGAATATATACTCCGATGCTTCTTTTTGAGTGTAGGCTTCGATGTAGATTTCCCGCAGGTTTTCGTTAAGCTCTGTCAGAGTCATTTGAATAGCCGTTTCAACGGCATAAACATAAACCGGCGGCAGGTCTGCCCCGGCAAGCTGCCTTGCCATGCCGAACTGAGTGCTGAACATAAACTCAACCAATTCCGTCAGCACGCCGTCTTTTGCGCGGAATATATTCTGAAAGGAGCTGTATGAAACGTTGGCCTTATCGATTATCTCAGCCAAAGTGGTTTTTTTGTAGCCTTTTTCGAGGAACAGCCGCACGCACACTGCTAAAATGCGTTTCTTTGCGGGCAAGCTTGCGCTTGTAATTGCTATGACGATCACTTCCTTCCATGACTTTGGTGTATACACCAAGTATTTTAACATAGTGCATACAAAATCACAATAGCCTTTGTAAAAATTAGCCCCCGCCAAACATTTTGCATACAAAGTATGTTAAATGCGGCAGGGGCTTAAGTTGTTTCATATTATGTTGTGAAGTTTATCGGCGCCTCACACGAAAGCCTTATCCAGTTCTTCGAGCATGTTGTATACCTTGGTATATGCCTGACAGGCATCTTCAGGGAGGGTATAGTTCTTGGTAACGTCCCTAAGCTTATCGAATACTTCACGGCTTGGATTCTGCTTCAGCTCGGCATAAAGTGCCGCCACCTGATGCAGTTCTGGGTGGTGGTCGTTATGTACGCGCTCAACAACGGGCAGTATCTTATTTAGGTTCTTTATTATCTCTTCGTTCATGCTGTCCCCTATTTCTTTAACCTATGACAACATAGCCCAGTCCGGTTATAACCTTTACCAGCTCGTCAACATTGGTTTTAGTCTCGTCAAATTCAACCTTGGCCTTGCTGGCGTTGTACAGCACGGATGCGCTTACCACGCCGGGAGCCTTTTGCAGGGCGGTTTCGATTTTCTGTGCGCACATGGGGCAAATAAGTTCTTCCATCTGAATAGTTTTCTTCATAGTCAATTCTCCTTTTTATTATGAATCAAAAGACGCATTGCGTTCAGTATTACTACCAATATGCTGGCTTCATGTATAAGCATGCCTATCGACATATGTATATAGCCCGCGAATAAGCCAATGAGCAGCAGTACAACTGTTCCGACCGCAATGGCTATGTTTTCATACAGCGTAAGTACTGTCTTTTTAGACAGCTTGAGCGAGCGCACTAAGCTCCTTAAATCGGATTTTATCAGTACCACGTCCGAATTGTCTATTGCCACATCGGTTCCCGAGCCCATGGCTATGCCTGTGTCTGCCGCCGCAAGTGCAGGGCTGTCGTTAATGCCGTCGCCCACGAACGTAACGGTTCTGCCTTTGCTTTGCAGTTCGCGTATCACCGTAAGCTTATCTTCCGGCAAAAGCTCCGCGCGGTATTCCGTAATGCCAAGCTGAGCCGCTATTGCGGAGGCCGTGCTGGCATTGTCCCCAGTAAGCATTATTATATCGGCAATGCCCATATTCTTCAGGCGGCTTATGCTGTCTTTTGCATCTGCTTTCAATTTATCCGATATTCCGAGAAGCATTTCTGCTTTGCCGTCTACTGCTATCAGGGCGATAGATGCACCGCTATTTTGCACTTCGCTCAAATCATTAAGCACTTGCTCAGTCAGCTCTATGCCGTTCTGCTCCATAAGCTTCCTGTTGCCTATCAGCACTCTGCGGCCGCAGATGCTTGCATCCATTCCGCAGCCCTTAATGGTTTGCACGGATTCGGCTTCATAAGAAGGCAAATCAGCGGCATATCTAATCACAGCATTTGCAAGCGGATGATCGGATGCCCTTTCAACACTCGCCGCCAAGGCCAAGACTTGATTGGCCTCCTCTGAGTAATCCTTTTGAATGCATACTTCCGGAACTCCTTCTGTAAGGGTGCCGGTCTTGTCAAAAACCACTGTATCCGTCTTTGAAAACGTGTGGATGCTGTCTCCGCCCTTCAGCAGTATGCCTTCCTGCGCGCCGCGACCAATTCCGGCTACGTTGGCGATGGGCGCGCCTATAACAAGAGCACCGGGACACGCAAGCACCAGTACCGTAATAGCCGTATCAACATTTCGTGTGAATATGAATACCGCCGCAGCTATTGCTATAACCGCCGGGGTATAGTATTTTGCAAACTTGTCTATGAACCGTTCAACTGGGGATTTTGCGTCCTGTGCCTCTTCAACAAGGGCAATTATTTTGGCGAATGTAGTATCCTCCCCTACCTTTGTTGCACGCATTTGTATTGTGCCGCTGTCCAAGATAGTTCCTGCATAGACTGTGTCGCCAACGGTTTTATGCCTGGCAATCGGCTCACCCGTGATGCTGGCTTCCGCTGCATAGCCATCGCCTTTTACCACAACGCCGTCTGGTGCTATTTTGCCGCCAGCCTTAACCAGCAGAATGTCCCCAATCTCAACCTCGTCAGCGTCTATCTCTTCCGTTTCAAAGGCATTTTCCGCGCCGTTCTCAAGAACGCGCCATGCCGTAGTCGGAGCCATTTCAGTCAGCGCCCTGATGGCAGAACGCGTCTTTTTCATGGTTTTCTGTTCCAAGAACGAGCCGAACTGGAACAAAAACGTGACTATTGCGGATTCGTTGAATTCGCCAATCACGCATGCACCTATTGCCGCAATAGAGACAAGCAACTCTATGCTGACCGTTTTGAAGCGGAGTGCCTGAACAGCCCAAAGCAATATCGGTACGCCGGACAGCACGAACGCCGCAATGAAACACACATCAGCAACGATTTTAACACTAAATATATGCGAAAACGCTGTTGCCAAAGCAATGAGTATTCCCGCGCCCCACAGAAGCGGTATTGAAAAACGCTTTATCCATGCGTTAAGCTTGAGCAAAATATCACCTTACCCTTCGGGGATAGTATAGCATAAACCATCCGCAAAGAACAATGTATGCTTTTTATAATACTGCGACGGCAGCCAATAAAACAGCCCCCAACGGCAATCAACTTTCTGCCATCAGAGGCTATCTTTTTGAACCTAAGTTTTATCAGAACTCATCCACTACATCGTAGCCGGAGCCGTTCCATATTGCGGGACGGGTGGGCAGCGTGCGAAGCTCGGCAATGAAATCGGGCAGGGCGGTAACCATTTCGGGCAGATAGGTGACGTATTTGCCGACCTGCTGCGTGGTATGCGCATCGCTTGCGCCTATGGCCTGCAACCCGAGTTCGCGGCAGAAGCGCAGCGCTTTGCGGTTGGCTTCCACATCCGTGCTGCCATTGAGCACCTCTACTCCGTTCAGACCGTGAACATCGCGCAGTTTCTCCTCCAAGCCGCGATTATTGTTGCGGAAAGGATGGCAGGATACGCAGAAGCCGTTGGCGGCGTTGACAAGGTCTATGAAGTCCTGTGCAGGTATGCGGTGGTCAGGATAGCTTTCGAGTCCCCATGCGGTGATGTCGCCCTGAAGTGAGAAGAACTCTATGCCGGTAAATATCGGGAAGCCAGTGCGGCGTGTGTACTCCTCCGCCGTTTCGCGAAGGCCCATGCTGTCGTGGTCGGTGATGCATACAGCGTCAAGTCCCTTGGCTTTGGCTATGGATACTATCTCATCAAGGGAAAGAAAGCTGTCGGTAGAGAATGTTTTTTCGTGCAAATGCATATCAACAAGCATAACGTTTACCTCCTTATTATTTTCATAACGGAACCGTCCTTGCTCCAAACAATGTCCTTCAGGCCAAGGAACGAAGCGATGGTATCGTTGGTTGGTTCGCGATACACCTCTTCCGGTGTACCAAGCTGAAGCAGATACCCGTGCTCCATAACGGCTATTCTGTCGGCAAGTATAAGCGCTTCTTCTTGATCGTGCGTCACGAACACCATTGTGATATCAAGCTCACGCTGAAGCCGCTTCAGTTCGCCGCGCATACGCGCACGCAGCGCCGCATCAAGGTTGCTCAGCGGTTCATCCAGCAGGCAAAGCTTGGGCTCAACTATAAGCGAACGCGCAAGTGCAACGCGCTGCTGCTGACCGCCGCTTATTTCGTGTATATGTGCGTTCGCGCGGTCTGCAAGGCCGACAAGTTCAAGGTATTTCATGCCCTTCTCCCTTGCCTGCGCGCGGTTATAGCGGCGAAATTTCAGCCCGTAAGTAACGTTTTCAAGCACGGTCATGTGCGGGAAAAGGCCATATGACTGGAACACGGTCGAGACGGGGCGGCGTTCGGGCGGCATATTCGTAACGTCCTGCCCATCAAGCAATATGGTGCCGCTGTCCGGCGCAAGGAAGCCGCCTATCATATTGAGCGTGGTGGTCTTGCCGCAGCCGGAGGAGCCGAGAATGCACAGCAGTTCTCCCCTCTCCACGCCGAGTGAAAGATCGCACACGGCGCTTTTGCCGTCAAAGCTTTTGTTCAGTTTCTCAAGTTCAAGATACACGGCGTTTGCCCTCCTTTCGGCTCAGCAGCCACACAAGCCCTTCTACGGCTAGCACTATTGCCGTTATAACGCTTGCAAGCACAGACGCCAGAGCGTAATCCCCGCGGTATACGGCATCGAACAGTCGGAACACCGCAAGCTGGCGGCTGGGATCAATCAAGAATATTATTGCGCCGGCGGTGGTCATGCTGCTGGTGAAGTTATATACAAAGCAGCTTAAAAGCGCGGGTCGCATATTAGGCAGCACAACATCGCGTATAACAGCCAATCTGCCCGCGCCAAGATCCTGTGCGGAGCGTTCCTGTGCCGGCTGAAGCTGCGCAAGCGTAGCGGAGCATATCTTTGCCGATGTAGGCAACTGCTTAAACAGCATGTTGGCAAGAACTATTATTGCCGTGCCGGTAAGCTTGAGCGGCGCATGGTTGAATGCGAGTATATATCCTATGCCGAAGCATGTGCCGGGCAGCATATACGGCATAGTGGCTATGCAATCGAAAAACGCGCGGCCTGGAACGCGGCGACGGTCCATATAATATGCAAACAATGCCGCGAACAGCGTGCCGACCACGGCGACTATCAGCGCATATGCCACGCTGCGCACAATAGGCGACGCGCCAATGCTCCAAAGCTCGTTCCAATGGTCAAGCGTGAATGAATATACGCCCTTCTTGCTTTTTAGGAAGCCGGAAAGCAAAACGCAGCCATATTGCAGCAGCGTAAGCACGAAGAACAGTCCGCTGCCTATAAGCGCCAGCCAACCGACCGAACCGCAGCGGGTGAGCGGAAGCGAAAGCCCTCCCTGCGCGCTGCGGCTGCCTGCCGTCAGCTTGTCCGACCGGCGCATAAGCGCGCGATATATAAAAAAGAACAATATCGACGGCACAAGCAGGAACATGTTCATTGCCGAAGATTTTTCAAGGTTTGAATACCCTATTACCTGCAAATAGACCTCAGCGGCGAGCGTTACCGAGCGACCGCCTATAATAACAGGCGTGCCGTAATCCGCAAGGGAGCGAACGAACGAAAGCAGCATGCTTACAAGCAGTCCCGGGCGCATGAGCGGCAGAACAATGTCCCTAAGTATAGCGGAAGGTTTTGCTCCCAAGTCGCGCGCCGAACGCAGACTGTCAGCATCCAGCTTATCAAGCACGCCCAGCAGGAACAGCGCATTGAGCGGCGTGAACGAGAGCGACTGCATCGCCACAACGCCAGCAAGATTGTACGGATTCCAGCTGAGTCCCAACAGACGGTATGTTATCCATCCGCGTCGGCCGTACAGCTGAATATACGCAAGCGACGATACGAACGGCGGCGCTACCATAGCGGCGGTCAAAAGAATCATGCAAAGCGTACGTCCCCACGAGCGGCGCGTGGCGCAGGTAAGCGCAGCGGAAAGCGAAAGTATAGTTGTGCATATGGCCGTACAAATGCCGACCACGACGCTGTTGCGCATACTTGTGCCGTACTTTGCAAGCACGTTGCCGTATGCTTCAAGCGTGAAGCCGCCGTCTGCGGCGCGGAAGCTGCGCAGCGCTATGCAAAGCATGGGCCACAGTATAAACAGCAGCACACCGCTGAGCAGCACGCACAGCACGACCGTATCCCCCGCCCGTTCCTTAATGCGAAAAAGGGCATTGTTACATGCCCTTTTATTTGTGCTTTTAGAAGCGGCTGTCATTTATTCCTGAGCAGCCTTGTCACCCATCATGGGTTCGAAGCGGGCAAGGATCTCCTCGCGCTGCTTACCAAACAGGGACAGGTCTTCATCCATCAGGATGGAAGCATCGTAGGTCAGTTCAACGCCTTCAATAGAGGGCTTGATTATCTTAACGCCGGTCTTGTTCTCTATGGAAGCAAGCTGACGGAGATGATCGTCGTTGCTGAAGAGCCATTCTATGAATACCTTGGCGGCCTCAACGTTTTCAGCGTTCTTGAACGCGGCTACGCCTTCGGATACCCAGGGGATACCATCGGAAGGATAGATAACGGAAACATTGTAGTCTTCGGTCAGCTTTTCAATGCTGGGGTCAACATAGGTGATGCCGATGGCAAACTCGTCAGCGGTGACCTTGTTCTTCGGGTCGGAACCACGGCGGCCGTAGTAAGCAATGTTCTCGTTCAGCTTTTCAAAGTAATCCCAGCCGGCATCGCCCTTGGCTTGCAGCAGAGCATTGACCACGGCGTAGTTGGTGCCGGACACGGCGGGGTTGGACATTACGATTTCGCCCTTATACTCTTCCTTGGTCAGATCGTCCCAGGAAGCGGGCTTATCGAGCTTCAGCTCTTCGAGCAGGCCATCGTTTACAAGGAAGCCAACGATAGTGATGCCCTTGGAGTACCAGTAACCGTCCGCATTGCGGAATTCAGGAGCGAGATCGTTGGCGGCATCAAACACAACGGGTTCGAGCAGGCCGTCGTCAGCAGCGCTCATGAAAGCATCGATTCCGCCGCCAAACCACAGGTCAGCAGAAGGAGTGCCGCCCTCAGCGCGAAGCTTGGAGAGCACTTCACCGGAGGACATGGACAGAACTTCAACGGTAACGCCGGTGTCCTTGGTGAACTCTTCAAACAGGGGGCCGTAAACGTCGCCGGTAGCAACGACCTTCATCGTTCCAGAGAGTTCGGGCTTTTCGGGTTCGGCTGAAGCGACAACTTCCGGAGTGGCTTCAGCAACAGGTGCTTCGGTGGCAGCAGGAGCCTCGGTAGGATCGGGCTGAGTATTGACTTCCTGCTGGGCGCAGCCAACAGAGAGACCAAGAGCCATCACGAGCACAAGCAAAAGTGCAGTGATTTTCTTCATTAGAATCTTTCCCTCATTTCTTCAATGATTCTGCCTTATCAGCAGACTGCATCATTATAGCTAATGATGTCGGAAAAGTGAAATCGTTTATTTCCATTTGAGCCGTATTATTATCTATATAAGCGATTATATGCGTGTAAATGAAACTGCCCGGGAGTGAACCCAAGCATATGCTTCTTATGTCTGCACATGTACTGCAAAACTACAGATCATACTTCCAATAAATCCTCGTCGTATCCTCCTGAATTTCCACGCGCTTGATGAGCATCATGGCTATTTCATGCTTTTGCGGGATGGTCATGCCGGGCCAAAGGTTGATTATGTCATGGAACTGCTTTATATCATCCTGCTGCTTGGTGGCGTTCTTATGCTGCTGAAGCTCGGCGGCCAAGATGTCGCGCTGCTTTTGCAGCTCGCTTATCCTGCTGTTTATGTACTTCATGGTCAGCTCCGTACCGTCGGCAAGGGCGGTTATAAGGTTGGCTATCTGGTCATCCAGTTTTGCTATGGCGATTTTATAGTTGTGCGCCTTGTTGTCCTCCTCTTTGCGCTTCTGAACCACCAGCTCCTGATGCCGCGCTACATGGGCGAATATCTCCCGCTCAACTGCTTCCTCTATTTCATGCATGCCGATTGACGGCGAATCGCTGCACAGCCCGGTGTTCATCGCACCGGAGCATCTGAACGTAGCCGTTTCTTTATACGTCATGACCTTCATTGCCTTGCCGCAGCAGCCGCATTTTAAGAGACCCGTCAGCCAAGAATGCTTGCCGCGGCCGGTGTTATTTATCTGCGTATTGTCGGCAAGCTTGTACTGGCAGGCAAGGAATGTCTTTGCATCAATAATGCCTTCATGCAGACCTATGGACAACGTTAGCCCCGAAAGCTGAGCGAACTTGTTCTTCGCCCTGTCCCATTGACCGTATGTTACGCAGCCGTATTGCCCGCGGAAGTCGTCTATATCATTGGTTATCTCCATGCCCTTGGCGCGGTAGTACTTGTATACCTCGGCATCAGCCTTGACGTAGATCGGGTTGCACAGCAGCTTGCTCAGCTTGCAGGAATCCCATGCGGCGCCGTTTGCTGACTTTATACCCTGCTGGTTAAGTGTACGGGCAAGGTAGCCTAATGATGTGGACGTATAGGCATACTGCTCGAATATCTTTTTGACCATTAGCGAATACGCCTTGTCCGGTTTGAGTGTGCTTACGGCTTTGCCCTGAACCATCACCTTTGTTTTTGCGTATCCGTATGGGGCCTTTGCGTCGTATGCCCCGCGGGAGGAGCGCATGCGGAAGTTGTCCTGTACGCGCACTTGAATGGTTTCGCGCTCAAGCTGCGCAAACACCATTATTATATTGAGCATGGCTTTGCCTATGGGCGTTGACGTATCGAACTTCTCCCTTGTGGACGAGAACTCCACGTTGTGCTTACTCAATGCGTCCATCAGTTCGCCAAAGTCGAGCGTGGAACGGCTGAGTCTGTCCAGCTTATAGACTATTATCTTGCTAATAACGCCGTTCTCCACGTCCTGCATCATTGCCTTGAACTGCGGGCGGTTCGTATTCTTGCCGCTGTAGCCTCTGTCTACATATTCTTTATATGGCTCGTCCCCTATCTCCTTTTTACATAGTTCTATCTGGGTCTCGATTGATATGCTGTCCTTCTTATCCAATGACTGCCTTGCGTATATTGCTATCACCTATTATCGTTCTCCCTTTGCGTGCCTTATGACGCGCTCGGTAGGCACGGCCAATATCTCGTTAGTCGCAAGCGCCGCCGGCATGCTGCTAAGATATGTGCTTGCCATCTCGGCCAGCCCTATAAGGTCTTCGTTGGTGGTTGTGGTGGGATATATGTTCTTAACGTGCATTTAACTCGCTCCTGTTCATTGATTATGTTTGATGATATGAATAAAAACTGATAGATATGCTAATAACTTAGCTGATTCGTTGCTTGTTCCGTGAAACCTCTTGTATTCGATTATGATGTTCATTTTGCCTTCTTTAATATGAAATGATGATTTAGATTTGCAGGTCAACGGATCCTTTGGTCTTCGCCCCGTGTTCCGCCTTCCGCTAACCGTAGCCTTGTTTTTGATTACATGCTCGCATATGCCCGCGTCCTCCTTCGTTCGTTTATCATTGCCGATTATAGCACAAAAGAACCCGCTTGTATCAAAATACGGTCATGTTGCAAATTTCAAATAAAAAAGGGGCGGTAACCCATTGAAAACAAATATCATATTTCTCAAAATAGTACATTCGTGTTATTTAGCGCAAATTTTAAGTAAAAGTTCATTGAATTTTACGCGAATATTCGTTATACTGTACTTAGTACCTTTAAGGAGGTCTGATTATGTACAGGAAATTTATGATTTTTTTGGAAGCTTGGAAAAATAGCGTTCACCGCAAGCCCCTTATTTTACAAGGTGCAAGACAGGTTGGAAAGACCTATTCCATTCTGGAGTTCGGGCGCACTCACTATGAAAATGTGGCATACTTTAACTTTGAAACCAACCCAAAGCTGAACGAAACCTTTGAGGAAAACATCAGCCCCGATTATCTGATACCGATTTTGTCCCATATTGCAGGCCAGACTATCGTAAAGGAAAAAACGCTGATTGTATTCGACGAGGTGCAGCTCTGCGAAAGGGCATTGACTTCGCTTAAATACTTCTGCGAGGACGCTCCAGATTACCACATCATCGTTGCAGGCAGCTTGCTCTGCGTTGCGGTCAACAGAGCAAAATTCTCTTTCCCCGTAGGAAAGGTCGATATGAAAACGCTTTATCCTATGGATATGGAGGAATTTATGTTGGCGCTCGGTGAGAACGACTTGGTAGAGCAGATTAAAAAGTGCTTCCAAACCGATACGCCGTTGCCGTCTGCCTTGCACGATGCCGCAATGCAGCTTTACCGTCAGTATCTTGTGGTCGGCGGTATGCCGGAGTGCGTGATGCATTTTGCTGAAACAAAAGATTATATCCTCGTCCGTCATACGCAGGATACGATACTTGCAAGCTATCTCAATGATATGAGCAAGTATAACAACTTGAATGAAATCAAGAAAACCAGACTTGCCTACGATAATATAACCGTTCAGCTTTCAAAGAAAAATACCCGTTTCCAATATAAGCTGATTAAGAAAGGCGGACGGGCTTCCGAATTTGAAAATGCGATTGAATGGCTTTGCTTGTCTGGTATCGTGTCACAGGTCTACAAGGTGGAGCAAATCAAAAAGCCGCTTGAAAACTACCGTGATATTGATGCGTTCAAGATTTATGTGTCCGACTTAGGGCTGCTTTGCGCCAAGAAGGATTTAGCTGCCAATGACATCCTCTATATGGTCGAGGAAATTAACGACTTCAAGGGCGGTATGGCGGAGAACTATGTCAATGTGCAGCTCTCTATTAACGGCTACCGCACCTACTATTGGGAGTCCGAGCGTGGCGCTGAAATTGATTTTATCATTCAGCGTGACGGGCAGCTCATTCCCATTGAGGTCAAGTCTGCCGACAACACCAGAGCCAAGAGCTTAAAAGTCTATATGGACACCTACAAGCCCGCTTATGCTATCAAGCTCTCTGCAAAAAACTTCGGCCTTGAGGGCAATAAAAAAATCGTTCCTCTCTATGCCGCATTTTGTATTTGAGGTCACTTTTCACAATCGTTTTACAAATATTCAAAATCAAGCTGGACTTTTCCCAGCTTGATATTTATATAGTAGCCATACAAAAAAATCAGTTGTGAAAGTTTCACAACTTTTCCAGCAACTCAATATCCAAACCTGAAAGAATCCTTTGCGCCGCAGGACATCAGGTAGCGGCGGATCTCCTTCACGGCTGCCTTGTGATGAACGAACGGTGTGCCGCCAAGCCCGGTAAGCTTGTTTGATATAGGCACGAACATAATGCTGATGGGCGTTACGCGGTTCACGCCGGCGATGCAGTTCACATCGCTTCCGTGCTCCACGCAGTAGACCACCATGTCCATCTGCTCATGGAAGGTTGAGATGTGCAGTGCGGTAACGCCGTTTTTGCCGCGGTAATGCATAAACTCGCGAATGGCTGCCGTAACAGCCTGATTGCCGTTCTGACGCTGCTCAAGCTGCTGAAGCTTGCGCAGGCTTTCGAACAGGCTGCGGTTGTGGTCAAGCTGCAGGTCTATCTTGGCCTTTGTGATGTATATGCGGTAATCATCATAGCCGCTCATGATTGCCGCAACCAGCATTTCGTTTGCCTTGCTGTATTGACCTATGGAAACGGCGTACTCAGCGGAGGCGATTATGTTCTCTATTTCCGTTTTTGCCGTTATCTGAATGCCGCCTATGTTAATGTTGGTCTTCATCTGCTCGGACGCAATTACGTTCTTCGCGCCGCAGTACTGGCAAAAAATGTAGGCACGGTTGGCCTCTACGTTCAGCATCGCTCCGCAGCTTTGACAATATAGGACTCTCGCTTCGCTCATACTTGCCCCTTCAACTACTGTTTTTATTACCGGAATTTTAGCACAAAAGGCCTTTATTCGCAACCGTGCTGCACAGAGTATAAAGCGAATCAAGTGGAACATTGTCCCAACTTCCGCCTTCGCCTGCTGCATTTCAACTTGGTTATATCATAACTTCACCGTTATCTTTGCACCTTTTACCATTGGCCAACCCAGCATCAGTACCAGACTTGACAAGAGTACGCCCCAAACCAGATAACGCACTCCAGCATTGTAATCGCTGTCCATATGAGCACACTCATTGATAGCCTTTGTAATATCGGGATGCGGATAGAAGGACAACTGGCTGAACTGCGCTACCAACTCGTTCTTAACTATTGCCATTTTGACTATGCCCACGACTATCAGGCTCAAGCAGAGCGTCAAGACAATAGCGAATATTATTTTGTTCTTATCCGCCGCCTTCTTCGAGGCCACCTGCGCTTCATGGATTATCTTCTTAGTTTTCTCAATCCGCGCCAAAATGATTTCCGGTTTGTGTATGCGCAGCCACTCGTTTGCATCCGCACCATACGACCTGTTGTACTGCAAAAAACAATTATAAGTGTGCCGATTGAACGAGCCCCATGCCTCCATGGGCTTACAGCCGTTTTCCAGCATACATTGCGCGGCCAAGGCATCGAAGTAAGCCCCTCTTGCGCTGTTGTTTTCCTCGAAGAACCCTTCCAGCCCCTCCGGTATGAAGTCACGCTTGCCGGTTTCCCACAGACTGCGAATGTCATGCTGCAACATACGCTCCACTTCCGGATTGGTGGGCCAGAATACGCCCTCGTCATCCATGCGGTTGGCGTTGCGGTATATGTTGGCGTTCGTCTTGATGCTGTCCGCCGCAAAGTATGCGCCGCTTGCCAATAAAGTTGCTAATGCTCCTGCTATCATAATGCCTCCTCCTAACTTAACCAGATTTCACGCTTGATTGCATTCTGAACGGCTTCTTGCTGCTCTGTTCTGGGCGCAAATTCGCTTGTTATCGGGCGAAATGTCTCCACATCAAACAGCACACAGTCCCACGTTTCCACTTGGTATTTCACCTTTGGCGGGCGCACCAGCACATAGTACGGTTTGAACGGGCCATTTCCGAACATATCCGTGGCCAGCATCATCGCCCTGTTTATTACCCGCATGAGCGCCTTGTCCTCCCCAAAATACTTCAGCATCTCCGGGTCGAAGTAGTGCCCGTCTGGGTTGCGGCGGTAGTATTCCTGTATGAACGTTTCGACCGAGTTGAACGGCGGCTGTTCTGTCATACGGTTTCCTCCAGTAAGCTTACGGCGTTGTTCAGCGAGTCCACAGCATCCTCAATGGCAGAGGCGACTTCCTCCATAGTATCCACAGTAACCTCCATGGTCTCGTATGTTTCCGTGCCCTGCAAGTTCTCAGGATAGTTGCACATAGAATCTTCTTCTTCGTCCTTGACGCTGTTAACTATATCCAGCGCCGTCTCTATCATGTCGATAGCCCTGCGCAATTCTTTTCTGCGTTTGTTATTCATTAAGTTTCCTCCCGTCAGGTATAAAAAGAGGGCGGAATCCGCCCCTTCGATCAATTATCGTTTCTGGTTTCAATATGTCCATACCTTCATAAATGCACGCAACATATTTTGTAAATAGCATCATTTAGCCTCCGCTTGAGAGGTGATGAGACTTTTCTTCAGCTTTATATAAGCTTCATAGGCAGGTACAGTACCTCCAAGGAATCCGCTTTGATATGCTTCACTTTTCCTGATATCATTCCGTTTAAGCACATTTACAAGCTTCTCCGCGCTAATGCCGTTACGGTTCCTGACAATATATATGCAATCATTGCGATCAAACTTATCAAGAAGTTCATCATAATGTGTAGAAAAGATGAGCATCGCTCCTTTAGGATTGACCTTCCTGTCCATGTAGAAGTGAATTAAGGTAGAAACTATCTCATGATTAAAATGGTTTTCAAGCTCGTCAATAATTAGATACCCACCATTCTTAAATGTTCTTATCGCATTAGAGAAAGTGTTAATGCCCTTTATTGTTCCGGAAGAAAGGTATCGGTTCAAGTCGGTCTTCCGGTTTAGTTCGATTTCTTCTTCGCCAAAGAACTTCAGTCGAATATCACTGTCTTTACCTTTAGACTTAATGCGGAGGTATTCAATGCTCGGGTTAAAGAAGGATATCAACTCCAACGGGCAATCCTCGTTGATACAGAGTTCATTGATATTGGTATATTGCAGCATATCGGTCATTGCAAGGCGCTTCTTTGCTTTTTTGTTAAAGGCGACCATAATGCTGACATCATCAAGCAAAAACGCTTCGCTGTTATCCCGCGTCACAGATTCCTTGCAATTATCAAAGTCAAAGATAGATATCTTACTCCTTACATTAGATGAAGGCTTAGATTTCAATGTCTCATCCGTAATCACTAAACGGCCATCTTTCTTACTTATAACGGTGTGAAGACAATTTATAGTCTGATTATCATCATAAAAATAGATATCAAAAATTGCTTCACTACTGCTATCAAGCCCGTCCATAATCTCACTGTACGAAATATCGTTAACCGGCTTATTATTCAACAATCCTCCGACAAACGAGATCAGTTTCAAAACAGTTGTCTTGCCTGAAGCGTTTATGCCAATAATAGCCAAGGCGTTGTTCTGATAGTATTGCCTTGAACTCGACGCAAACAAACGCCCCATTTTCTCACTGCTTTCATCATTGACTCTCTGCTGGGCAAAAAAGTCTATCTCACATTTCTCATCAAACAACGGTAATCCCGATGCTATTATTTTTAGCAATTTCATAGCATAGTGAACTGCACCCCATTTGTTAGACATGTGATATAATGCTAACAAGTGGGGTGATTTCATATGGCAAAGAGTGGGACGAACAAAAAGTATACAGGCGAATTCAAGCAAATGGTTGTAGAAACCATG
>OJKI01000036.1_pt1 | contig 84641 bp, 65 predicted proteins | sample 1596431 | NCBI WGS metagenome assembly OJKI01 (sample SAMEA4350165, study PRJEB24818) | metagenome | biome: human; feature: gut; material: faeces | place: Denmark | collected 2013-09 | reverse complement strand
CCGCAAAATGCGATGCATATCTACATTTTACCGCAGTGCTCAACGACGGCGGCAAGCGTGCTCAATTCCGCCGGAATGGATGCTCAATTTGAGCGGTCGTGCTGCGCAATCTCGCGCGGAATACTCACTCATACAGAGTTACCCACTTGCTATTGGGTCTCCTGTCTGCCAGCATACAGGTATGGAAGTAGTAATCGCCCACAAGGGTGTAGTGAATGCCGTTCTCCATGATTTCGGTAGGCAGTTCGTTCGACATCGTCGCTTTCATTGAAAAAAAACTCCTGTGCTTTTTGTCGCCTTGGCATTGAACCGCATACACAGCACAGGGGGGGAAGATCGTTCCGTTCATGATGTCGTGGCTATTGTGGAATTATTAGACATTTGTAAATGTAGCGCAGCGTCTTGTGGTGCAAGGGGGTTGACTTGTCGAGTGCCTTTCATGCGGTTCCATGTTTTTGGGGAACGTCCCCCTCAAAAACAGTTGACGGATGAACAATTCAAAAGCACGAAAAGCGTAAAATTCAATAGCCTCTATATCTTCTTGCGCTTCTTTGAATCAGTTCGTATATTTCTTCAACATCGATGATGCTCATCATTGTCTTCTGATTATCAACAAATTTGCGCGCATCACGGGTAACATGTCCAGTTGTCACGAGAATCGCTTTGTTTATTTTATCAGCCGACTGGACACCATATAGGGAACGAACGACATTTACACCTACAGAGTTCTGGTGTCCGTAGCGTTTACACTCGATGTAGAAAACGACCGGCTTTCCCATTTCATATTTCGTTGCAATAATATCTCGTCCACCATCTCTGGTTTGCTGTGTCAATGTTGTTTCAAAGCCTTCATCTTGAAGCAAACGTTCGATAACTTTCTCAAACTCTCTGGGAGAGATGTCATAGATTAACTCATGGTTTTGGGCAACATCAACAATGCTTTGCTCTACCTGTGTAAGAGCAAGGTATGGGTCATCAAGGTCAAAATCAGCTTGGCTATATATGACTCCCATGTGAGGTTCTTCCTCAAACTGACCTCCCACTATTTCGTTATCTTCGTAATCAAATGCGCCTACGGGATATTCATAGCCAGATATTCTGAAGGAGATTTCATTACCGCATTGAGCACATTCAATGTAGCCCTTGTGATAAAATTCGATTTCTTCACCCATTCTATTATCGCCATGATCATATACATAGGACTCAAAATCAACATCTGCTTTGTGTATTTCACTAACTTTCCCACATCTACCACAGCGGATAATGACATCTTCCATGAGCTTCATCATATTCTTACCCTCGCATTTCACTCTGCATTGTTCTTCAAAATCTCAAAGGCCTGTTTTATCTTTGCTGCCATCAGCTTTCTCCGCTCAATCAGAAAGTCCTCGTAGTGCATGTTCTCCCACCCGTGCGGGAGTGCGTTTTCTGCTTCCATTCTCTGAATTTCTTCCGGATTACGGCCCACACAAACGACAGGATAATAAACCGAAGGAGCCTCATCGAGTATCTCCATATTATCTTTCCAATCGATGAAGGCATAGTTTGCCATCTGGTTTATCTTAGCGTCGTTATATCCCAGCGTCTTCAGGTGAGCCTTCGGGAACAAATGATGCTTCTCCAATGACTTTCTCTTGCCGTCGGTACCGGGCTCGAACAGCTTGCAGAGGAGCAGATTACTCTTTGAAAACAGGATTTTAGCATTTAGGGATACCCCTCATAATTGAGTCCAACCCAGTTGCGTCATCCCTGCCGGGCAAAAATTTCGAGAAAAAGCGCAATTCAAGCGCACTATTTGCACACGAAATAAACCTCGTTACGCAACCTTCATTCGATTGCGAGCAAGGTATAAATTCGCAAGTGCAAACAGCGTGCAGCAATGCTGATGCAGTTTTTCCCGTCCTCGGTAATGAAAGATTCTCTTTATCACGCAAAACACATGTTCCACTTTGGAACGAACCGAGGATTTCGCATGTTCGATTGCCTTGAGCAGCTCGAACTTTTCGCCGCTTGCTTTCTTCAGCTGCGACGGACGCCTGTTGATTTGATACCGGATAGGATGTTCTTCGTTGTTGACAAGAATTGCATCATCCTTCTTTTCTGCACCCAGATACCTGCTGTCCGCATAAACATCCTCCTCTGTTCCTTGCAGAAGCTCGACAACCATGTTGCTGTCGTGCACATTGGCAGATGTCGTTTCCACCGTGTGAACCAGTCCGCTGTCCGCGTCCACGCCGATGTGCTCCTTGTAGGCGAAGTACCATTGGTTGCCCTTTTTGACGGAATGAGCTTCCGGATCACGCTGCTTTTCCTTGTTTTTCGTCGATGAAGGCGCGGCTATCAGCGTTGAATCCACAATCGTTCCCTTTTTCAGCATCAGATTGCACTTCTGCAAACTTTCGACCACATTCGTGAAAAACGCTTCACCAATCTGATTCCGTTCGAGAATATACCGAAAACGCCCGATGGTATCGCCATCCGGCACCTGATTGCTGGAGTCCACGCCGCAGAACTGCGAGAACGCACGGCTGTCGATGATTTCATTGCGCGCCGCGTCATCCGCGAGGTTGTAGAGGTGCTGCAGCACATAGATTCGGAGCATCAATTCCAAGTCGTAGGGCTTATTGCCGCGCTCTCCTTTGTAATAGTGCGGCTGCACGATCCCGACCCATTCCGACCACGGAATCAGTTTCTCCATGATTCCCAGAAACTCTTTCTTCTTCGTTGTTGCCTGCCCCAGCTCGTCGCTGATCAGGCTCATCGTCAATTGCTTCTTCACCTCTTTATTATACCTCTTTCACGACCTTTTGGCTGTTCTTTCTTTGTGCGGGATTGCCTTAGAATGTTCAAAGCAGCCACATACGCATTCCAAGCATTATTGCCTCTGCCGGATACGGCCAGACCTTCAGAGCCGATAAGGGTAATGTCAAAGTAATCATTTGTAAGACGTTCCTGAACTCTCGAAAGAATGAATTGCTTGTATTCTTCCATTGATGTAAGTTTCTTGATGGCGTTCAAGTGATTTTCAACAGTAGATTCAAATGCGCCAGTGTATAGGGACACCAATGATGCGTAGAAGAACCACAATGAAGTCAGATGCATGTTCTCATTGTACGATGCATTGAATCTGTACTTTGCAATCAGGTATAACGCATAGGTGTAATAAATCGCATTTCCCGAGAGAATTAGGTCTCCAGACAAGTATCCAGCATTCATGATAGATTTCAAGAATTCGTGCCAGTTATGAATGTTGAGAACGTCTGGGATTTTTGCTTTAAGCACATCGAACCGCTGATCACGCAGAACGTTATCAACAGCACCTTTTCTGTCGAAATCAGCGCCACGAAGCAGCTTGTATCCATATTTCAAACGGGCTCTGTCAAAAGCATATGCCATAACCACACGAATAACATCCTGTGCAGTGACCTCGGTAAGCTGATTGTACGATGTGATTTTGTCCTTGGAGGGATAGGTTGACTCCATGCTGAACTGTTCGATCTCTTTTCGACCATCTTCCCAATAGAGCGAAAGAAGTGTCAGAATAAAGTCGTTCTGCTTCAATGCTACGCCGCTGGAATTAACACGAACAAAGATTTCAGAGACATCCTCTTCCTCAGCATTCGCCTTGATATCAAACACCGGGAGTGTGTACTGCTTCAAGTTAGAAAGTGCAGTTATGTTTTCAGATATGAGATCTTGTTCTTCGTCGCTCAATGCTTCGCCCTAGAAGCCCGATATTCGGCCAGCTTTTTTGTGAAATTGATGATCAGTTTCGTAATGTTCGGGGTGGTGAAAACTTCACTGATGTTGTAAATCCACTCTGGGTCGTTTTTCGTAGCTTGATAACCAACCTCGAACTTGTTCTTCAACGGGCGATAGGAAATAACAATAGCTTTCTCATCATATTTTGAGTTGATAACCTTTTTTCCCTTCATAACGGCATACAGAGAAGTCAATCTCTGCTGTCCGTCAATGATAACCTGCTTCGGAGATTCATAGTTGTGCTGGGCTGTTCCGATGGTTTTCTTCTTCTCAATCGTCGGACACTCCCACAGCATCAAATAGCCAATGGGATACCCGCTCATCATGGAATCGAACAAATCACGCACTTTGGAATCTTTCCAGATGAATGGTCTCTGAAGCTCCGGAAGACCAAGTTCTCCTGTATCAATCTTTTCGATGAGCTGATTGACTGTCAAAGTCGTGTTGCTAAAAATTTGCTGCATCTGCCGTTCCTCCTGCTTAATCTACGAACAAGTCCGGGATATTGTATCATATCATGTCTGCATCGTTTCGGATGCCCTTATTCGGGCACTCAAGAAGCGTAAGGCTGTCCTTTGAGCGCCCTCACGACGTTGTCAACGGCTTCGGTCTGGTATTGCTGTATCTTAAATCGGAATTTCATAGCGTATGATTCACTTCCTGTTCCAACATAAGGAACCGATCAAAATCACTTTCGTACAGGCGATCCTGAATAATCCGATACTTTTCATATTCCGTTTCCCCATGGAGCTTGGCCTGCTCCGCGCTAATCTTGCCGGGGCCTGTCAGCAGTTCGTTTCCGTTAAACTCCAAAAAGTCGTCCAGACGCTTCGCCCAGTCTTCCATGCTCATGGGAATCTTGCGCTCCGCCTGCAATTCCGCATAATCCAGATAGAGAGAGACGATTCGCTCCAGATAGTGCATTTCCTGTTCGCTCAAATAGTTCTTGGCTACCGTCACGTCCATTTTCAAAATCTTGCCATCCGGCGCATTCTCCCATGTGGTCAATCCCATATGCTCCTTGTTGGCATCCGCGCGCTCCACGATGAGCTCCGCAGCCGTGTGTCTGTGGACGGCAAAGTGCATCTTATTCTGCACTGTCTGAAAGAACAGGCGTGTCGTCTTGGCGTCCTTATCGTAATCAAACGCCGTTGCGTACAAGTCTGTGACCTTCTGATAGAACTTCCGCTCACTCAGCCGTATTTCCCGAATCTGCTCAAGCTGCCGCTCGAAGTATTCGTCCGTGAACATATGCCCCTTTTTCAGGCGCTCCACGTCCATTGTCCAGCCCTGAATGGTATGGTCTTTCACGATTTGACCCGCCCATTTGCGGAACTGCACGGCACGTTGGTTATTGACCTTGAAGCCGACGGCAATGATGGCTTGCAAGTTATAGTGCTTGGTGTTGTAGCTTTTTCCATCCGCAGCAGTTATTAAGTATTTCTTAATAACTGATTCCTCGCGCAGCTCACCATCCTCGAAGACTTTCTTCAAGTGCTGATTGATAGCTGCTACAGACACGTCATACAATGTCGCTATCATCTTCTGCGTTAACCAGATATTCTCATTCTCGTAGCGCATCTCGAAGCTGACGTCGCTCTCGCCAGTGGCGGCGACAAAGGTCAGATATTCCGCGGCAGAGCTGCGAAGGGCAAGCTCCTTTTCGCTCTTTCTTGCAGGCACAATAATAGCCTCCTTGCCCTGTTTTCCATGATGATTATATCATGTGCTGTCTAATTTTTCAACATGCTGTCTGCATCGATTGTCCGATTTTCCAATGGATAATCGCTGGATTTGTCCGTTTTTCCATAGCAGCGATTACTACACGAACAAAACAGCAGCGGGAACTCCCCTGTCCCCGCTGCCGTTCCTCTTTTCACTTATCCCATGATTCCCTCGCACACAACCTCCTCTACCCTGCCGCGAATCATCTCCATCCTCCGCACCCACGCCATCTGCCTATTTTCCTTCATCACCTCATTCACGCCTTCCATCTCCGCCATCTCCCGAACAAGCACCTCCACCCGCTCCTCGCACTCCCTCTGCACGACTTCCAGCACTGCCGCCAGCTCATCCGCCCAAATCAGCCTGACATACTCGTGTGGATGCTTCTCCTGCAAATAGCGCTCATACATGGATGCCCACTTGCCATTGGGCGACCTATCCGCCAGCATACAGGTAGGAAGGTAGTAATCGCCCACAAGGGTGTAGTGAATGCCGTTCTCCATGATTTCGGCAGGCAGTTCGTTCTTCATCGTCGTCTTCATCAAGCAAACCTCCTGTGCTTATTGTCGCCTTGACATTGAACCGCATACACAGCACAGGGGCTAAAATTGTTCCGTTCATGATGACGGGGTTATTTCGGGGTTATTCGGTATTTGTGAAAGTGCCGCAAAGGCTTGTGGCGCAAGGGTTTGCGGTTCGTCGAATGCTTTTCATGGGGTTCAGGAGGGCGGAAGTTCGAATCTTCTCACCCAGACATCGAAGCGATTGAAAAATCGCTTCTTTTTTGTGTTTTATGGACAATTTGCTTCCCAATATCCGTATAGTTCGACTTTGCTGGCGCTGAGCGCACCATTTCCGGCCTCCTGCGTCCATGTGTGCCACTTTGAGTTTCATTGCCAGTCAGCGCATCTTTACTGTTTCCACCCAGACAATTCCGCATCTGTTTTTGAGCGTATCACTTTTGCTCTTGCCATGTACCACTTTTCTCGAAAGACACAGCTGCCTGTTTCAATAAGAAACTCGATTATTTCAACAGGTTGCTGCCTTTTGTGTATCAAAATATCAAAGTAGCACTTTTTATACACCCCCCTGCATTCAGCACACGCGCATGTACACACGCACACGCATTGCACATACAAATCACATGCATCTGAAAATAAATGTTACTCTGCTACTCTTAAAATCGCTTCCTACTTTTATCGGTATATCACTTTTTGTAGCAGATTTTCTGATGCTTTCTCCAAGTCTCCCTCTCCGCCCCTCTCCCTTATCTGATACGCAAATTGGTCTGAGTTAGGCCGGTTTTCTGAACCCTGCTTTAATGCAGCAACAGCCGTCCGACGCGATGGTTTTGGAACTATGTCATTCCAGATGGTTCTACTACACGCGCCATCGCCGTTAGTTGCTCAACCTTCTCGTACTTTCTTGCCATACGAATTGCCTCCTGTCGCAGTTTCTATTCTACGGCAGGAGGCCTCTTTTTGCTGTCCACACTATGCTGGACAGTTCATTGTTTTTCCCTTGTTCTTATTTTTCCTCTGTGTCCTCTGCTTTGCACATTTCATGTTTTTTCGTTCATTGCCCCTTTACTTTTTCTTGAAACGATGATATGATTCGTCCATGAAATGCAAGTTTCGTGCATCGTTCCTGCATTTCAAAATATAGAAAGGGTGAAACCCGGATGAAAAAGTGGATTGCGTTGTGCTTGTCCCTGGTGATGGTGCTGTCCTGCTGCGGCATGGCTGCCAGCGCCGAGGAGCGCTACTTGGGCGTTATGCTCAGTACGAACATCATGTCTCTGGACACGAATTTGGCAACCGACGGCGAGTCGTTTGAAGTAATTGCCGACTGCGTCGACGGCTTGATGCAGATGGATGCGGACGGTGCTGCCATTCCCGCCCTCGCAGAAAGCTACGATCTTTCGGAAGACGGCAAGACGTATACCTTCCACCTGCGTGATGCCAAGTGGTCGAACGGAACGCCTGTAACCGCGGCGGACTTCGTGTTCGCATGGCGCCGTATCTGCAAGGAAGCCGGCGAATATGCCTACATGTTCGATACCTCCGTCGGCTGCGTAAAGGGTGCTGATGCGATTATCTACGACGGCGCTGATCCTGCAACGCTGGGTGTTTCCGCCCCCGACGATAAGACGCTTGTGGTGGAGTTGGAAGTCCCTGTTTCCTTCTTCCCCTCGCTGATGTACTTCCCCACCTTCTATCCCATCAATGAAGCGTTCTACACCAGCCTGGAGGATGGCACTTACGGCACCAGCCCGGAAACCTTCCTTTCCAACGGCGCTTTCGTGCTGGAAAGCTACACGCCCGGCACGGCGAACCTGACGCTGAAGAAGAATCCTGATTACTGGGATGCTAACCGCGTGCAGCTGCCAGGCATCAAGTATCAGGTCGTCGGCTCGTCCGACAACGCGCTGACCGGCTTCAAGACGGGTGCGCTGGATGTTGTTACCATCAGCGGCAATCAGGTTGCCAGTGCCAGCAAGGATGCTTCGCTTGCCAAGAGCCTTACCGTTACTGGTGCAGGCTACCTGTGGTATCTTTCCTTCAGCCAGACGGAAAACAACGCGCAGGGCGGTATGCTCGCCAATGTGAACCTGCGTCTTGCTATTTCCAACTCGATTGACCGTGAAGCGCTGGTAGAGGACTACGTCATGGATGGTTCTCTTGCCACCTACACCGCTGTTCCGCCGCAGTTTGCTGCCAGTGCAACCACTGGTGCGGACTTTGCCGCCGATCAGGATGCCTTTGCGGACGTTTGCGGCTATAATCCCGAAAAAGCTGTTGAATATTTCAACGCGGCCGTGGAGGAGCTGGGAACGGATACGTTCACCTTCACCATGATTTACGGCAACAATGAAGGTGACTCGGTGTCGAAGGTTGCGCAAGCGATCAAGAGCGAGGTAGAGGAAAATCTGCCTGGCGTGACCATCAACCTGCAGCCGATGACCAAGGCCGAGCGTCTGGATAAGATGCAGAATGACAACTACGATATTGCGCTGACCCGCTGGGGCCCGGACTATGCCGACCCGCTGACCTATTTGGGCATGTGGATTACCAACAACTCCAACAACTACGGTTTCTGGAGCAATACGGAATACGATCAGCTGATTACCGACTGCACCACGGGCGCGTACATCTCCGATTACGACGCGCGCTGGGAGGCGCTGTTCAAGGCGGAAACCCTCGTCATGCAGGAAGCTGTCATTGCGCCGCTGTTCACCAAGGCGAATGCAAACCTGATTACTGATGGCGTTGAAGGGATTGATTTCCATCCTGTCGCGCTGAACCGCGTGTATAAGAGTGCCGTCATCAAGTAATCAGTCGTGTGCGATTTTAGAAAAGGCTGAGCCAATCTAAAATCGTATCGAAATCTTCAGGCAGAGCGGTTCTCCTCAGGCAGGCCGCTCTGCCTCTTGCATCTGGAACATTTGAAAAGGGATGACGGATTGTTATGACAAAATACGTGCTCAAGCGAATCGGCATGGCGCTGCTGACGCTGCTGATTATCGTCTTTCTGCTTTTCCTGCTCGTCCGCATCATGCCCGGCAATCCATTTCCTTCAGAGCGCATGAACGCACAGCAGATTGCCAACAAGCGCGCGGAATTAGGGTTGGATGACCCCATTCTAACGCAGTTCTGGAATTATTTGACGAAGCTGCTGCAAGGTGATTTCGGCAAAGGCACTTCGCTGTACAACGGCGCGCCGATTAAGACGGTGCTGGCGACGTGCGTCTCCAACTCTTTCCGCATCGGTGGATTGTCGGTGCTGCTGGGCACGCTGGTCGGGCTGCTGCTGGGCATCTGCGCGGCGCTGCATCGTGGACGCTTTCTGGATCACTTCTGCACTGTCTTTTCGATTCTGGGCGTCTGCGTTCCCTCCTATGTGTTTCTAATCTTCCTGCAATACAACTTCGCCTATCAGATTCCCCTGCTCCCCTATTTCTTTGACAGCACGAATTTTCTGCGTTCTTCCGTCATTCCCGTGGTGTCAATGAGTTTGTTTACCATGTCCACCATTGCGCGCTTCACGCGCAACGAAATGGTGGAAGTGATTGACAGTGACTACGTTCGCCTGGCAGAATCCAAGGGGCTGTACGGCGGACGGCTGGTGCGGCGGCATGTGCTGCGCAATGCGCTGATTCCCATCGTCACCGTGCTGGCGCCGCTGGTGGTTGATTTGCTGACCGGCGCGCTGGTCGTAGAGAAAATCTACGGCATCAACGGCATCGGCAAGCTGATGGTGGATGCCATTGCCGGCGAGGGCGTTGACTACAACTATGTGCTTGCGCTGGGGATTCTGTATTCGTCGCTCTACATTGGCATCATGCTGGTGGTAGACATTCTCTACGGCGCGCTGGATCCCCGGATTCGCGTATCGGCCAAGGGAGGTGCAAACGAATGAAACAGTTAGAAGCCTGCCCGCCGATGCAGGCAGCGGAATACGTCCCGGTCGCCGGGGACTTTGCGCAGTTGGAGCAGGCAGACATTGCGACCGACACCAACTATGCTTCCCAAGGCTACTGGAAGGGTGTCGCAACGCACTTTGTCCGCAACAAGCGCGCCATGATTGGGCTGATTCTGGTACTGCTGATGATTTTTCTGGCGTTCGTCGCGCCGCTTTTCAGCGGATATGCGTATGACGAAATCGTCACAGCGCTCAATGCCAAGGGACGCAAGAAGGCCGCCGTCGGCATCAGTCCGCGTGTACCTGCCATCCACGAGATGGTGACGGGCGAACCTTACGACGACATTTATGCCGATAAAACGTTTCTCTTCGGCACGGACGACCTCGGCCGCGACCTCTGGACACGGACGTGGTACGGCGCGCGCGTGTCGCTGATGATTGCCTTCGTCACCATCATCATCGATATGCTCATTGGCATGAGCTACGGGCTGTTATCCGGTTACTTCGGCGGACGTGTAGACAGCATCATGCAGCGCTTCGTCGAAATCGCCAACAGCATCCCACGGCTGGTGATTGTGTCCGTGCTGGCGATTTTTATGCCCAAAGGCATCGGTCTGGTGATTGTAACGCTGCTGCTGACCGAGTGGATTGGCATGAGCAAAATCGCCCGCGCAGAAATGCTGAAGATGAAGGAGCAGGAGTATGTTCTCGCCAGCCGCACACTGGGTGCAGGCAGCGGGCACATTATCTTCAAGGAGATTCTGCCCAACACCATCGGCCCGATTATCACGCAGGTGATGTTTTCCATCCCGACTGCCATCTTTACTGAGGCGTTTCTGAGCTTCGTGGGCGTCGGCATTGTGCTGCCGCAGTGCTCCATCGGCACGCTGATTGAGGACGGTTTCAACAACATCACTACCCTGCCGTATCAGATTATTCCGCCGATTCTGGTGCTGGCACTGCTGATGCTGGGCTTCAACTTCATCGGCGACGGACTGCGCGAGGCGCTCGCGCCCAAGCTGGAAGACATGTGAAAGGAGAGGATTCAAGATGTCAGCAAAGACCATTCTGCAAATCAAGAATCTGGATATTTCCTTCCGCACGAACGCCGGCGTGGTACATGCCATCCGCGGCATCAATCTGGATTTGCAAAAGGGCGAAACCGTCGCCATCGTGGGCGAATCCGGTTCGGGAAAATCCGTAACGATGAAAGCCGCCGTCGGCTTGCTGGACAGCAACGCCACCATCAACAGCGGCGAAATCCTGTATACATACGATGACGGGCACGGGCAGGACAAAACCGTTGATTTGCTGAAATTGAGCAAAAAGCAGCTGCGCACGGAATACAACGGTCAGCGCCTCGCGATGGTATTCCAAGATCCGATGACGAGCCTTGACCCCACGATGACCATCGGCCAGCAGATTATGGAGGGCATGCTGCTGCATAAGCACATGCCGAAGGACGAAGCGCGCACGAAAGCCCTGCAGCTGCTGGAACTGGTGGGCATCACCGATGCTGAAAAGCGCTTCCGCAACTATCCGCACCAGCTTTCCGGCGGTATGCGGCAGCGCGTCGTTATCGCCATTGCGCTCTCCGCCGAACCGGACATTCTTATCTGCGACGAACCCACCACCGCACTGGACGTGACAATCCAGAGCAAAATTCTCGACCTCATCAAGCAGATTCAGCAGAAAATGCATCTGTCCGTCATTTACATCACGCATGACCTTGGCGTCGTCGCGAAGGTGGCGGATTATGTGAATGTGATGTACGCTGGGAAAATCGTCGAAGTGGGCAATGTGGAGGAAATCTTCTACGAGCCATGCCATCCCTACACATGGGGTCTTTTGTCCGCCATGCCGGATTTGGAGACGGCTGATGACCGCTTGTACTCCATTCCGGGCAGTCCGCCCAACCTCCTGCATGAACCGGTCGGCGATGCCTTTGCCGCGCGCAACCGCTTCGCCATGGTCATCGACAAGAAGGCAGAACCGCCGCTGTTCAAAGTTTCCGAAACCCATTACGCCGCCACATGGCTGCTCCACCCGGACGCACCCGCCTTTGAGATGCCGAAGGAATTGAAGGAGCGCCTTGAACGGGCGAAGAAGGAGGCTGCCAAGTATCTATGAGCGAGCCGCTATTGAAAGTAGAAAATCTTGTTCAGCACTTCCCTGTCTCCCGCACCTATACGGTCAAGGCCGTCAACGGCGTGTCCTTCAACATCTATCCGGGCGAAACCTACGGGCTGGTCGGCGAATCCGGCTCCGGCAAGACGACCATCGGGCGCAGCATCATCCGCCTGTATAACCCGACGGACGGTCGCATCACCTTCAACGGCAAGGTGATTTCCGGCGCGCTTGACCGCGACACGCGCAGTATGCTCCGCTCGGATATGCAGATGATTTTCCAAGACCCGATGGCGAGTTTGAATCCGCGCAAGAAGGTCGGCGACATCATCAGCGAAGGCATGGACATCCACCACCGCTTCGCCAATCGGCAGGAGCGCGAGGAGAAAATCAGCGAAATGCTCAAGAAAGTCGGACTTTCGCCGGAGCACGCTGCCCGCTATCCGCACCAGTTTTCCGGCGGTCAGCGTCAGCGCGTCGGCATTGCCCGCGCCCTGATTATGAACCCCAAGCTGATTATCGCTGACGAGTGCATTTCCGCATTGGATGTGTCGATTCAGGCGCAGGTGGTGAACCTGATGAAGGATATTCAGGCGGAAACGCAGTGCGCGTACTTGTTTATCGCACATGATTTGAGCATGGTGAAGTACATTTCCGACCGCATCGGCGTGCTGCATTTGGGCTACATGGTGGAATCCGGCACGAAGGAGGAGATTTTCTCTCACCCGGTTCATCCGTACACCAAGAGCCTGCTGTCCGCCATCCCCCACCCCAATCCCGTGGTGGAAAAGCACCGCGTCGCCCTAACCTACAACTACGCCACCAGCGGCATTGATTACGCCAAAGGAACGGAACATTCCGTCGGCGGCTCACACACCGTGCTGGCGACGGATGAAGAGTTTGACGCGTGGACGAAATAACGTGCCATCGCCTGAACATGCCATTTTGCATTCACAAAAACAGCAGCAGAGACGCTTGTCGCCCTGCTGCTGTTTTAATTTTGGCATTATTCTATCCCATTCACCACATGCTCCGGCCGTTTTCCCGCCAGCGCATCCGCAATCTGCCGTGCGCACCCCTCCGCCATCCGCTGCCTTGTCTCCTGCGTGTTCGTGCCGATGTGCGGGGTCAGCACAACCTGCGGCAGCGCGATCAGCCGCGTCGGAATGTGCGGCTCATCCGGGTACACGTCCAGCCCCGCGCCGCGCAGATGCCCCGATTCCAGCGCATCCGCCAGTGCGTCGCAGTCCACAATCGCCCCGCGCGCCGTGTTGATGAGGATGCTCCCCTGCTTCATCCGCGCCAGCGCAGAACGGTCAAGCAGCCGGCGCGTCTCCTGCGTCAGCGGGCAGTGCAGGGACATCACGTCAGACTGCGCCAGCAGCTCCGGCAGGGTCACGCTTTCCACCTGCGGGTGATTCACTCCGTGCCGGCTGTACCCGATGCAGCGCATTCCGAGCGCCGCCGCGATTTCCGCCGTCCGCTTGCCGATGCGCCCACAGCCGAGCAGACCCAGCGTCTGCCCGCGCAGACTGCGCCCCATGTTTCTGCCCATGCCGAACAGGTTTTCCGGCGCTTCCTCCCGCGCGCGGAGGCTGTTTTCCCCGATTCTGCGCGAAACCGCGAGCATCAGCCCGATGGCGAGCTCCGCCGTGCTGTCCGTCACGGTGTCGGGCAGGTTCGTGACCGGTATGCCGCATTCCGCCGCCGCGCGCACGTCCACGCCGTCATAGCCCGCGCCGTAGTTGGCAATGATGCGCAGCCTCTTCCCCTTGCGGATGATTTCGCCCGGCAGCGCGCCGCACGCAACGACCGCATCCGCCGCCGGAATCAGCGCCGCAAGTTCGTCCTGTGAAAACTGCATGAGCGGCTTCGGAATCACGATTTTCTCTCCCGAAAGCAGCGAAAATCCCTCTGCCGGGATGCCGTGCGTCACCAGAATCGTCGCCATAAGCTGCTCCTTTCAAAAAAGCGCCCGTCGTGTGACGAGCGCCATTGCTTATTCTTCAAATACCGTTTCAGCTTCCGTGAAATCCGGGTCAGCCGCCGGCATGTGGTCGCAGACCATGATGAGCGCATCCTCGCCATTGTCGGCATAGTAGCGCTTGCGAACGCCAAGCTGCACGAAGCCGAGCGACTTATAGAGGTTTTGCGCAATATCGTTGCTGCGGCGGACTTCCAGCGTCGCGTATGCCGCACCGAGGTTAGAGAGGTATTGCAGAAGCCCGTGCGTCAGGCGTTTTCCCGTCCCTTGCCCGCGGTGTTCCTTTAGCACAGCGATGTTGGTGATGTGGCTCTCGTCGAGGATGACCCACGCACCCGCATAGCCGATGATTTTCCCGTCCTGCTCCGCCACGAGGTAGCGTGCAACAGGATTTTTCATGTCGCTGACGAACGCGTCGCGGCTCCACGCATCGACAAACGTGCTGATTTCCACGGCATACACGCCGTCCACGTCGTCCATCGTCATCCGACGAATCGTGATTTCAGGCATGGAGACCCTCCGTCAGCTTCTTGTTGAGCGCGGCGTTCGGGGCGCGAAGGTAGAGCGGCATGAGCGTCAGGTAATCAACCGTTTCCGTCTCCAGCGACGCAAGGTACGCCACCGACGCCGGGCGCAGGAACGCCTGATGCGGCTGCGCGAACGTGGCAGCATCCCCCAGCAGGGTTTGCAGCTTCTGCCGATGCACAGACATACCGTCGCCGAGGAATAGGAAGCGGTCGCCGAATCGGCTGATTTCCGCCACATAGTCCTCAACCTTCATCGGCGTGTCAGCCATCAGCCGATTCGGGCGATTTTCTCCTGCGGAGAACGCTGCGCCGTACACCTGCCCAGCGCGCGCATCCTGAATCGGGCAGACGACACCGCTGAATCCGCTGATGCCCGCCGCCATTGCTTCCAGCGCGTTGACCGCGACGCAGGGCTTCCCCGCGCCGTGCGCCAGCCCCTTCACCGTGCTCACGCCGAGCCGGACGCCCGTGAACGACCCCGGCCCGACCACGACAGCCAAGCGATCCATGTCCTGAATCGTCAGCCCCGTGGACTGGAAGGCGTTGTCAATCATGGGCAGCAGGTTGACCGAATGCGTCTTGTGGTTCATGACGGCGCACTCATGGCGAATGCCATCCTCCGTCAAAATCGCCACGCCGCACACCGGCCCGGATGTATCCACAGCAAGCAGCTTCATTGTTCTTCCTCCAAGGATATTTCACGGAATCCGCCCATCGGAGTAATGGTCACATCGCGCGTCGTTTCGTCCACCGGGGTCAGGCGGATGGCAAGGTGCGTTTCCGGGATGGCTTCAGGGCACTGGCTGGGCCACTCAACCACCGCCACGCCGTCGCCGCCGAGGAACTCCTCCATGCCCATTTCGTACAGCTCCTCAACGCTGTTCAGCCGATACCAGTCGAAGTGGTACAGGGGAATTCGCCCGTCGTCGTAGACGTTGAGGATGGTGAACGACGGGCTGGTGACGGTCGCCGTCACGCCAAGCCCCTGCGCCAGTCCGCGCGTGAATTCGCTCTTGCCCGCGCCCAAATCGCCCCACAGAAGAAGCACATCCCCCCTCCGAAGCTCTTTCGCCAGCCTTTTCGCCAGTTCGCGTGTTTCATTGGGAGAATGCGTTCTCATAGTTATGTTCCTTCCTATTATAAGGAGGCGCAAGGGGCGTTGCCCCTTGACCCCACCAGAGACGCTGTCTCTGGACTCTGCAAGGGAGTTCCTCCCTTGACCCTTTTTCGCGATTGAGTTGTGCGCGCTTTCAGGCTGTGTCCGCGTGTTTATTTTCTTTACTTCCGGACGTGCAGCATCGGCGACAGCCGCTTATACAGCACAAACGTCAGCAGGCTCAGCACAAAGCCCTTCAGCAGATTGAACGGCGCCGTCACATACAGCAACACCTTCCATTCCGTATCCACGAACGGCAGTGCCTTCTGCGCCATGCCGATAATCGCTTCCATGTCCATGTGGAACGCGGTCATGTAGAACGGAATCATCATCTTCCAGTTCACCAGCACCGACACCACAATCATGCACAGCGTGCCGACCGCCATGCCGACCAGCGCGGTTTTGCGTGTCTTGTGCTTGCGGTAAATCAGCGACGCGGGCAGGATGAACGCCGCGCTCATGATGAAATCCGCCAGCTCCCCAACATACATGCTCGACGAATACGCCAGACGTGACAAGTCCTTAATCAGCAGAATCGCCAGACCCGGCAGCGGACCCATCGAGAACGCGCCGAGCAGCGCCGGAAGCGTACTGAAGTCGAGCTTGTAGAACGCGACAATCGGGATTTCCAGCGGGAACAGGACGGCGGACAGTGCGCCCAGAATGGCGATGCGCGTCATGTACTGCACAGAGAGATTGGAACGGGTTTTCTGCTTTGTCATAGGACAAGCCTCCTTAAAAATATGCACGCCCCTGAAGCAGGTTCGCTTTTCAGGGGCGGAACATCACGGAACTTCGGCATACTCGCCGAAATTCCGCGCATATTTCCAGCTTTCCTCTCTCATCCAGACTATACTGTTGGCGCCGGAATTGACTTTCGTCTCACCGGCTCAGCCTTCCTGCCCATTGCGGTGCGGAAGGGTCGCGGGCTGTACCGCCAGTAGGGAATTTCACCCTGCCCCGAAGAAGCTCCAAGTGGCTTGTGCAGTTGTTTCGCGCGTTTCAGCAAAATCTGCCGCCCGCGCCAACGTTATGATAGCACAGGCGGCAGGCCTTGTCAAGATTTTGCCGAAATTATTTCATCATTCCAGCCGCAGCACGGCCGCGCCTTCCGGACGAATATCCAGCACATTGCAGCAATGCTCCCCAAACGTGCCCTCCATCGTCTCGATGAACTGCCCCAGCAGCTTGTCCGGCACGAAGTTCAGCGTCGTACCGGCGAATCCGCCGCCGTGCACGCGCCACGCGCCGTCCTTGTCCAGCATCATGTGTTCCGCCATCGCCAGCGCGAGCGACAGGCTCTGATCCTTCGGGTTCGCATAGACGTTTTGCAAATACATATACGACGACCGACCGGAACAGATGATTTCCCACAGGAACGCGAACAGGTCGTTGCGATCAAGCGCCGCCACTTGACGAACCACGCGCTCGTCCTCTTCAAAGAAGTGCATGGCGCGCAGCAGCGCCCGGTCACTCACCTTGCCGCGCAGGGTCGGCAGCGCCTGATAGAACTCCTCCGGGCGCACACGGCGCAGGTACGGCTCATTGAACAGTGCCGCCACTTTCTTCATTTCCGCCGGAATCGCCGCGTAATCGTCCGTCAAATCAGCGTGATTGCCGCCCGTCGCCACCACGACCAGCGAATAACCGTACTTGGCAAAGTCGAAGTGCATCGGGCGCACATCGGGGTCATCATGCTTGAAGTCCACCGTCACCAGACCGCCAGCAGAAGATGCCATCTGGTCAAGCAGACCGCTGGGCTTGCCGAAATACACGTTTTCAGCGTACTGGCTGATTTTCGCGCGCGTCTTGTAGTCGATGGTGAAGCCATTGTAGAGCGCGTCAAAAATGGCGCACGTCATCACCTCGAACGCCGCCGAGCTGCTCAAGCCGCTGCCGGACATGACGTTCGACGTCACCGCCGCGTTGAAGCCGCCGATTTTGTAGCCCAGTTCCGCCATCCGAGCCGCCACGCCGCGCACCAGCGCATGGGTTTTCCCCTTCTCCTTTTCAACGACATCAAGGCTGCCCAAATCCACCTTGATGGCAGGATAGCCGTCGGAGTGGATTTCCACCATCATATCGTCGCGCGCGGAGACCGCCGACAGCGTGTCCAGGTTGATTGCCGCCGCCAGCACGCGTCCGCGATTGTGGTCGGTGTGGTTGCCGCCAATTTCCGTGCGGCCGGGGGCGCTGATCATCAGCACTTCGCGGTTCTCGTGAAACAGCTCTTCATGACGTTTGAGCAAACCAATATAGCGTCCCGTCTGCTCCACCAGCATACCGTCGCGGCGGCCGTACAGGTGCATCAGGCGTTCCATCACCTCAGGCGATTTTAGGTTGCGGATCATCGTGGCGTACTGATTCATGTTTGTTCCGTCCTTTCATTCAATGGATGGTTTCTTGAATGGTTTGCGTATGTATATACTATTTCAAATGAGAATGCGCCAAGGCGCGAGCAGATGGTGCAGGTGAATGCAGGAAGCAGTATTACTTGTCAAGATGCCATGCGTTGTCATAGGCGCTTTGCCAGATGCTGACCATCTCGTCGATGCCAAGTGCCTTCACCTGCGTGCAGAAATCTGCCCACGTTTCATCATTAAGTTCCACGTCCCCCGCGACGAACCACGCCATGCGCGTTTCCGCATAGGTGCTGATGCCGCTTTGAAGCTCCGTGACACGGTTCATCTGCTCCTGCGTCAGGTAGAGCAGCGGCATTGCACGCTTTTCCCAATGCCGGACGCGCGCCAATTCCGCTGCCAGTGCGTGCGTTGCGTCATCATCCATCTTCATCTGAATTTCCGCACTGGCATAGGAGGGCATCGAGGTTGTCCAAATGGTGTTCGTGCCCTGCATGGCGACAACTTCCTCCGCCGTACGGGCATACGCCCATGTGCCATCGTCGTTCCAGTCGTAGTTCTCGCCTTCCTTGCCAACCTGCGCCGCCAGGAAGCCCTCGTCCGTGTAGAGATAATCAACCCATTGCAGCAGCTTTTCTGGCTCTGCGCAGGTGGATGAAATTGCGAACGTGCCGCGGTAGAGGTCGCCGGTGAAATCGCGGTAAACCTGCTGACCGTTGTACACCAGTGGATCAAGCGCGATATACTCCGACGCGAGATTCACGCCGACCACGTCCTGCGGCGTTGCACCGAAGAACACGCCGTATTTCGCTGTAGCATTGCTGTTTGAGGACGATGACGAGGACGTTGCCGCCTCCACCAGCCGCATGGCCATAAAGCCCTGCGAATCCAGCAGCCCCTCAGTGTACAGCTCGTGCAGCCACGTCAGGAACGCGCGGTTTTCCTCCGTCGTCAGCACTTCGCTGATTTTGCCATTCTGCTCCGTCAGGTAGTAATCATCCGCATTGATGCCGAACGCGTGCGCCAAGAAGCGCAAGTCCCACATGCTCACGAAAGACAGTGGGATTTCGTCGTTCCGGCTGCCATTCTGGTTCATATCGCGGTCGCGGAATTGACGAAGCACCTCCGTCAGTTCCTCTGCCGTCGTCGGCACAGCCATTTTCAAGCGGTCAAGCCACGTCTTGTTAATCCACAGGGTGTTGTTCGGCGTCAGTTCGTTGATGCTCGGCAGTGCGACAATCGCGCCATCGGGCAGCGAAACGGCTTCCATCCATTCCGGATTGGCTTCCAGCAGCGCCCAGACGTGCGGCGCGTACTCCGCCAGATACGGGCGCAGGTCAATCAGCTTGCCCGCTTCATAGAACGCCAGCGTCTCCTGCGGGGTCAGTTCCGCCTTGAAGAACATATCCGGCATGGCAACCTCGCCCGCCAGCATTTCCGTTTTCGCCTCCGTCCATGCCTCTCGGCTGACGTATTCGGTAAAGGAGAAGGCAATCCCGGTTTTTTCCTGCATTGTTTGGAAGAATAAGTTCGTATCCCAGTCATGCTGCGCTTCCGTGCTGCTGGAGGACGACGCAGCTTCCAAGCCGGCAAGCATAATCGGCGCTTCGGCGGCGAAAGCTGTCGGCAGCGCCATTGCTGCCATCAGCACGAAGATTTGCAGAATCGCAAGAAGTTTCCGCACAGTTTTCCTCCTTCAATCAGACGGGCATCTACCGCGTCTATCTGTCTGTGCTTTATTATAGACCAATTTCACCCGTTTGACCAGTCTTTTTTCACAAAAAAAACGAAATATCCGCTTTTTTTTCGTAAACCGCCTCTCTATTCAGCGATGAAAAATATTTCCATGCAGATTTTTTTCATTTTCGGGGCAGGATGGAAAGAGAAATATGGGAGGCGTGGCAGGTATGAAGAAAGCAAGGCATTGGGTGCTTCCGGCGATTTGGGCAATTTTGCTGATACTGCTGCTCGGCGGCGCGGTTTGGGCGTATCAGGCGTTTTCCGTGGCGGATTGGCAGTCGCTTGACCCGTCCCGTCTCACGTCGCTCGCCCAGACCGGTGCCATACACGATAAGAACGGCGATTACGTCACCTCGCTCGTCGGCAAGGAGAACCGCACGGTCATCGACACGTCGCGTCTGCCCGCGCACGTCGTAAATGCGTTCCTTGCTGCGGAGGATTTGCGCTTCTACAAGCATCCGGGCTTTGACATCACGCGCATCATCGGCGCTATGCTCACCAACGTCCGCGACGGCGCGTTCAGTCAGGGCGCATCCACCATTTCCCAGCAGCTGATTAAGCTCTCCCACCTGTCCAGCCAGAAGACGATTGCCCGCAAGCTGGAGGAAATTCACCTCGCGCTGCAATTGGAAAAGCAGTACACGAAAGACGAGATTCTGGACATGTACCTGAATTTCATCTACTTCGGACAGGGCGCATATGGCGTGCAGGCGGCGGCAGAAGTCACGTTCGGCGTTGATGCGGCGGAGTTGACCCCTGCGCAGGCAGCCTCCCTCGCCGCTGCCATCAAAGCGCCATCCGCGTACAGCCTGCAATCCGCGCCGGAGAGCAACCGCGAGCGCCGGGAGTACATTCTGTCCATCATGCTGGCGGAAAACATGCTGACGCAGGCGGAATACGACGCGGCAATGGCGGAGGAACTGACCGCCCGCGGCGCGCCGCAGGTGCAGACAGATTACGGCTGGTTCGTCGATGCCGTGCTGGATGAGGCCGAATCCCGGCTGGACGTGAGCGCCGAAACGCTGCTTGCGGGCGGCTACCGCATCGACACGACGCTCGACCCGGACATGCAGCGCATCATGGACGAGCAGTACCTGACGGATGTCTTTCCCGCTGATAACAAGGACGGCACGCCCGTGCAGGCAGCATCCGCCGCGGTGGACACGAGCAGCGGGGCAGTGCGCGCCATTGTCGGCGGACGCAAGTACGTCACCCGCCGCGGATTGAACCGCGCGACCCAGCTGCGCCGTCAACCCGGCAGCGCGCTCAAGCCGCTGGCGGTCTATGCCCCCGCGATAGAATCCGCCGGATGGACGTGTGCCAGCGTGATTCTCGATGCGCCGACCGCTTTTGGCACTTACAAGCCGCGCAACGCGGGCAATGCTTACTACGGGAACGTGACCGTCCGCACAGCGCTCAAAAACAGTCTGAACATCCCCGCCGTGAAGGTGCTGCAAGCCATTGGCGTCCAGACTGCGCAGCGCTATCTGCGAAGTGTCGGCATTGAGCTGGATGACCGCGACGCGAATCTCTCCCTCGCCTTGGGCAGCATGACCTACGGCACATCCCCCGTGCAGATGGCAGCGGCGTACGCGCCCTTTGCCAACGGCGGAACATACTACGCGCCGTACTTCATCGAGCGCATCACCGACCGTGACGGCAATGTCATCTACGAGCGCGAAACCACCGGCACGCGCGTGCTGTCGGCGCAGTCCGCGTATCTGATGACGAGTCTGCTCAAAACCGTCATTTCTTCCGGCACGGGCACACGCCTCTCCAGCGCGGGGACACCTGTCGCAGGCAAAACCGGCACGGTCAATGAAAGCGGCGGCGGCAACCGTGACGTGTGGATGGCAGCGTACACCCCGGAATTGTCCACCGCCGTCTGGATGGGCTACGACGAGCCGGACGCGGCGCATCGCCTGCCCAACCGCGTCTCTGGCGGCACGAATCCCGCTTCGCTGGCGCGCAATTTTCTCCGCGCATGGTACACAGGACGCAAGAAGCCCGATTTCACCAAGCCCAAGGGCATCGTCAGCGCGGACATTGACAAGAAGGCCATCGAGTGGCGCGGCGAACCGATGCTGGCCACGTCGCTCACGCCGAGCGCCTACCGCCTGAATGAGGTTTTCCTCGACGGCACACAGCCGAAGAAGAAGAGTGATGTGTGGAATGCGCCCGCGTCCGCGAAGTCCTTCTCCGTTTCGCATTCTGACGACGGGCAGCCGCTGCTGGTCATTCAGGCCAGTGATGCCGCCGTCTACCGCGTTCAGCGCGACGCTGCCGGAGAGAGCTTCATCCTGACTGAGCTTCGCGCCGCCGCGGGCGAAACACTCTACTACACCGACAACCGCGCCCAGCCCGGTGTAACGTACACATATCGCGTGATTCCCGTGCACGCGGAGCTGCTGGACAATGGCATCCTATTGGAAGGAACGCAGAGCGTGCAGGTGGCGCGGGTGGAGAAGCCGAGTGCGCTGAGCCGGTGGTTCAGCGGGCTTTTCGCCCCAAAGCCGGAGGAAAAGCAGGAGGAAGAACTGCCTGCATCGATTTTTGCCCCATAACAAAATGCGCCGCCGCACCGTAATTTGCTTTCCGGTGCGGCGGTGTTTTGTTATGGATATTCTGCTTTGGGCGCAGGGCTTTCGCCTCTGCGGAGGCAAGTCGGGGGCTTTCCGTTCGCTCCCTGCACCTCTTCGGTACCGTCACTTTTAGGATTCGCCCAATCCTTGCGCGGCGTTTCTTTGCTTACTGCGCAGCTTCCGCCATGTCCGCTAAATCACCCTGCGGCAGGATTTCCGTCACTTCAAACGGGACATTGTTGCCGGTGAAGTAGAACATCAAGTCCGTTGTGTTCTGGCAGTTTTCCAACTGCGCCGTCGGGAAATAGCGCACATGCAGGCACGAAACGCCGTTCTCCATGCTCGACATCACCAGAATCGGCGCGCCTTCATCGTACAGCAGTACATACATGGCATTGGTGCGTTCGTTCAAGTCAAGGTACAAGTGTTTCTGCGTGGCTTGGTTCATAATCAGCGAGTAGCGCGCGTCGATTTCTTGCATCAGTTTCTGGAAATTCTCCACTTCCGTCTTCAGGGATTCATCCGGCGTATCCGTCTCACTCGTTTCGTCCGTGAAGAGGCTGTCGCTTTCCTCATCCTCGTCCTCTTCCTGCTGATACAACGTCCGCACGCCCGCGTTGTATTCGTCGTACATGGCAAAGAGTGTCACCATGCGATACATTTCCATTGCCCACGAGCAGGTTACCTCGTACAGCACCTGCGGCGCTTCCGAACGGTAAGTCAAACGGAGCATCTGCGCCATCGACGATTCCATCAGCTCAATACGGTAGATGCTGCGCGGCGACTGCCCTTCATGCGCATATGCCGCCAGCTTCGCCACATCCTCGTCGCTGATGCCCCACGTTGTCTGCAAATAGCGGCTTTCAATCAGTTCATCCAGCGCATTACCCGCTTCTGCCAGACGCTCGAACGGCACAGGCTCGCCCTCGTCGCCGAACGGATCCTCCATAAAGGGATACGCCGCAACGCCCGCCAAATCCACCGCCGTGCAGGCAAGTTCAGGCATTTGCTGCGCCGCAAACCACGCCGTCACTTCTTCAGCGGATTTGCACGCCGCCAATTCATCCGAGAGCACCGGCGTGCAGTACATCTCGTTCACCGTGCCGTCGCTGATCCAAAAGCTCATCATCGGCAGCGCATCCGCGTACAGAGCGATATACATGCCCATTTCAGGCTCGCCGTCCGGCTTGGGATACTGCGTCGAGCGCGCCATTTGGTTCAGCATTTGCTTGCCATATGTATCCTGCTGCTCCATCAAAATGCGCTGCGGCATCAGCTGAAGCACCCTGCGCTGCTCCGGCGTGTCGGTGTAATCCGGGTTATCGCCGATGAAGCCTGCCAGCAGCGTTTCGCCCGTGACATAGTAGACGGCGGATGGCATCGTGCGGTTTCCCGCGCGCAGGCGATTGACAATCTTCTGTTCCTCGGTGATAGCGGCGTCCGTGTCGCCCACCAAATCGGCCACAATGCGGTCGCTGTGCAGGAGGATATCCACGCGCTGGCACAGTTCCAGCATATGGCTGATGTTCGTGTTGTTATCCGTCGTTTCTTCCGCCATCGCCATACCGCTGAGCATCATCAGCAGGGCAAGCAGAATTGCAAGCATCTTCTTCATGGGTTTCTTCCTTTCTTTATTTCCCATTTCATTTCCCTTGCAGGATTATTCCAGCACAATTCCCGGCACCTGCGCATTCAGCAGCGCCGCCAAGTCCTCGTTCGTTTCGCACGCGCGAAGCTGCTCCGACGGCATCCAGACAACATGCGCGCGCATCATGCCGTTCTGCACCCGCCACAGCATTTGAACCGGCGCACCCGTCTCCGGAATCAGCACAGTCATCCCCCATCCTTCTTCCTCCGTCGTCACGCCTTCCGCAGTGCCATGCCGCCGCATGTACTCCATGATGTGTGCGCTAATCCACTGCTGACTTTTCTCTTCCTCCGGGTCAATGATTGCCAGCTGATTCATCGCCATCTCTGCCGGATAGTACAGCCACGAAGCCTGAATGCCCGCATCCGCATATTCCGGCGGAATTACCAGACTTTCGCACACTTCCGGCTTCAATCTCACTTGAAGCAGATATTCCTTGCCGTTCAGCAGGTCGCCGCCGTCCCCATCATACACAATGTAGTTCCGCAAAATTTTCTCCGCTGTGTCGCCAAATATGACATCCGAGCGAACCCAATCCAGCGTGTCTGGCAGATTTTCCACATTCCACAAGTATGCTTTATCTCCCCATTTGTGCAGAATATCTTCCTTCGTGTACCGCGGCACATGGGCAGAATAGTCGTTTTCCTCCGCACCTCCCGAAATTTCCACGCAAATCAGCGCGTTCGGCGCAAAGCACAGCAGCAGCGACAGCGTATGCGGCTGATTCGTCACCGTCAGCATTTCATTGTTGCGAAGCGTCACAGCGCCCCATTCATTGCTCAACGTGTCAGGACAAATCCAGACTTCCGTCGGGCGCGAAACGTCAGCACTGCGAAGTCGGTCAATGTCGCTGATGGTGTCCTCTTTCCGCCACTGCTGCCAATTCACAAAAGCGTCGTTTGACACCATGTCCACCAGCTTCCGCGCCGTCATGATGCCATTGATGACCGCCGTCTGCTCCCACGTATCGTCCTCTTCATCCTGCGGCGCGTACACGCTGCGCATCACCACCGCGCCGTTCATTGCCTGCCACGCCACCACAATGGGCGTACCCGTCCTCGGTCGCAGATACAGCAAACCGCTCGCATCGTGCGCGTCGCAGGGGTACAGCGCAATCGCCAGGATGTCGAGGAACTTGGTCTCCGTCTTGCCGCACTGCTGCATCTGCGCTTCAAACGCCGTCATCTGCGACGCATCGTAGTCGAGTATGCTGATTTGCACCGCCGTCTCCGCCGTATTCCACGGGATAATGCCCTCCTGCTCGCCGCTCAGCGCCGCCCAGTGCTGCATCTCCTGCGCTGATTGCAGGGCAAGCTGCCGGATGGTGTCCTCGTCCGGCTGATGCGGTTCCAATTCCGCCAATGCCACCGCGCAGGACAAGTCAACTTCCTCAAATTCGCCTGCGTAGAATTCGCTCAGCTTGTCCGTTGTCAGCTCGGTCGCCTGATGCGCCACCGGAATCGCCGTCAGGCACACACAGCCGTTTTCCGCGAACCAGCGCACCAGCACCACGCCATTTTCGCCGTAAGATAGCAGCAACAGTCCCATTTCCGGCGCATCCCCGGCGTAAAGCAAGTTCGCGGCGGCACTCGTTTCCTGCGCGTCCATCCCGAATTCCGGGGATACCGCGAACGTGCGCTCTACAATCCGCAGATAGGCGTTTTCCGTCTCGTCCGTCGCATCCGTGTCCGCGCTGGCCTCCATCATCATCAGCGCAAAAAGCAGCACCGACGCCGACTTGTCCGTGCCGTTGACGCTGATGAACGCCTGCCGGGGCATTCCACGGTCAATCGGCTGCGGCGTTTCTGTACATGCCACCTCTGTAATATTGAGCGTGTCCTCAAACAGCCGCCCCCGCTCCTGCGCATCCATCTGCCGCACAAGCTCTATTGCGCGCCCGACCAGCTCGTACTCCCAAGCGTCATCCGGCGCATCCTCCGCCGTCGCCATGCCCAGCATCAGCAGCATCAGCGCCAGCAGCATAGAAATCCATCGTTTCATCATTCTACCTCCTATTTCGCTTAAACGCATCTTTCCTATCAACGTCATTTTGCCATATTTGCGCAAGTTTTGTCAAGCGAACAGGCCCTTTTCTAATGCAATTTTCATCCTAATATGCAAAAAGCCCTGCTTCCACGTCGGAAACAGGGCTGGTAGTGTATATTAGTTGCCGCGGCGCTTCATGAACGAAGGTACGCCGTTGGCGTCTGTCGTCGGGCGCTTGGGCTGCTGCGGCTGCACAGAGGGCATCGGGCCGGTTGCACCGCCCGCATACTGCTGCTGCACAGGCTGCATATTGCCAGTGTAGCCCTGCTGCGCGTAATCCAGCTGCTGGGGCTGATTGCCAAACAGCTGCGGCTGACCATACGCCGGCTGCTGCGGCTGCGCGGGCTGCTGGGGCGCATAATACGCGGGTTGTGCCGGCTGCTGCGTCATCGGCGCTTGCGGAACGCCCATGGTCGGATGGCTGCTGTAGCTGTCGCTGCTGGTGTAGGACGGCGTGTACCCGCCCGTCGCACCGTAGTTGCCGGGCGTATAGCTGCCGGTCGCACCGGTCGCACCGGTCGCACCGGTCGCACCGGTCGCGCCGTAATTGCTGCCATAGAGGCGATCGCGGTTGATATCGCGCGCCGACTTAACCGGCTCACGCGGCGGGAACGGCGTTTTCTCAAAGCCCGTCGCAATCACGGTGATGCGCACCTTGTCGCCCATGGACTCGTCGATGCCCGCGCCGAAGATGATGTTCGCATCGGGATCGGCTTCCTCCATGACGAGGTTTGCCGCTTCGTTGATATCAATGATGGAAATATCCTTGCCGCCGGTGATGTTGATCAGCACCGCGCGCGCACCGCTGATGGACGTCTCCAGCATCGGGCTGGAGATGGCGTTCTTGGCGGCGTCAATCATCTTGTTCTCGCCTTCGCCGTAGCCGATGCCCATATGCGCCATGCCGCCGGATTCCATGACGGTCTTGACGTCCGCGAAGTCAAGGTTGATCAGCGCAGGCACAGCAATCAGGTCGCTGATACCCTGGATGCCCTGATGCAGCACCTCGTCCGCAATGCCGAACGCCTCAACCATGCTCGTCCCCTTGCTGACGACCTGCAAGAGCCGGTCATTCGGGATGACAACGAGCGTATCGACGCGCTGCTTGAGGTCAGAGATGCCCGCTTCCGCATTGCGCATCCGCTGCTTGCCCTCAAAGGCGAAAGGTTTGGTCACAACCGCGATGGTCAGTGCGCCCTGTTCGCGGGCAATTTCCGCCACGACCGGCGCGCAGCCCGTGCCCGTGCCGCCGCCCATGCCCGCGGTGACAAACACCAGGTCAGCACCCTTGAGTGCACCCGCGATTTCTTCGCGGGATTCCTCTGCGCTGCGGCGGCCGACTTCCGGCACTGCGCCTGCGCCCAGACCCTTGGTGACTTTCTCACCAATCTGGATTTTCGTCTGCGCGCCGGACATCTGCAAAGCCTGCATATCGGTATTGATGGCGATGAACTCCACGCCGCGCAAGCCGGATTCGACCATGCGGTTGACCGCGTTGCCGCCGCCGCCGCCGCATCCCACGACCTTGATGGAAGCATAATTGCTGGTCAATTGGTCATTCTGAATTTCAATCACGTTGCATCCCCCTGACTCATATGCTCATATGGTATCTTGCCCTGTATGCCGCGTTTTCTTGCAATCAGTAGCCCATCAGCCAGCGGAATGCACGGCTGAACAGCCCCTTTGCACCGCCTTCTGGTGCTTTCTGCTCTTCCTGCGTCGTCACGACGAGGATGGTCAGCCCGACGGCGCTGGAGAAAACATGGCTGGTCATTTTGTTGTTGGTGCGCTGGGCCTCCCGGATGATTCGGTGGAGTTTGCCCGCAAGGAAGTCCTTGCCTCCCTTGTTGAGAATCAAGCCGCCGCCGGTCAGATAGACGTTCGACCACTTGCCCAGCTTCACGCCGCCTTCTTCCAGCGCTTTGTTGATGGCCTCCGCGATTTCCTCCACTTTCGCTTCGATAATCGGGGTCACTTCGTCGCGCCGGACAGTGCGGGCGGGTTCATCCTCCGTCGCAGGAATGACATACGTTTCATCCTGATTCGTGCTGTTGAAGCTGTACGTCTGCTTAATTTTTTCCTCCACGAACGGGAATGGAATATTCAGCTGCTCCGCAATGTCCGCCGAAATATGACCGCCGCCAATGTCGAGGCACTTATGGAAAATCAGCGCGTCGCCCTCCATCACCATCACATCGGTGCACAGATAGCCAATATCGATGAGCATTGCCGTCTTGTCGCGCTCATCTTGGCTCAGGGCATATGTCGCTTCCCCGGCGACGGTGGAGTAGAACTCGCGGGGCTCAATATCCATATCGCGCAGACGGTAGGTGATATCATCAATGAAATACTTGTCCGCCGTCACCAGCGCAATCATGGCGGACAGTTCACGCCCCTTGATGCCCACGGGCGACAGCGTCTTTTTGCCGTCATCCACGCGGAACCACGCGGGCGCGGAATGAATGATGCGGTCGCCGCCGGATTCTTCCGCCAGCTTGAAGCACGCGCGGACATCCTGCGCTGTAACATGCGGATCAGGCCCGGTTAGCGACACATGCACTTCCTTGACAATCACGCGTGTGAACATGCCCGGCACACCGACATTCAGCTCATGAATGCGGCAGTTGCCGGTTTTCTGCGCCTGATCAATGGCAGTGCGAATCACATCCCGAATCTCATCGGGATTGTTCCAGCCATCCTGCAAATATCCGCTGTACGGCACAGCGCCGGAGCCAACGATATCACAGCGTTCGCCATTGCTCTGCGCGACCATCGTGACGATTTTGCTGGTTCCAAAGTCAATCGTCGGTACCGTAATCTTCATGAACTCTCATACCCCCTGTTTCCCGGTCGGGCCGTTCTGCCGGACGGCTGAAGCCGGGAAAATTGCGGTTCTGACACCCCTGTACCTTGGTTTCTGCCAGCCTGTCAGCAGACGGCTTTTCCCCGCCAGACAGGCGCAGTCACCTATCCAATATACCATTTTTCATTATAAGCCTTTTTTCTCTGGAATGCAAGTGCTTTCGGGCGTTTTGAATGTTTTTCGCCGTCATTTTTATCCGATTTTCATGTTTTGCGGTGCTGATGATGATTGTATTACACCGTCGGCGGCGCATAAACCGGATTCACCGCGTCCGTCAGTGTCAGTGTGCCGCCCGTTTTTCCCATTGCCGAAAGCTCCGTGCGGACGATCAGGAACGCCCGCAGCTTCTCATGCAGCAGCGATGAATCCCCCAGCACAATTTCCATGCCGTCCATCGTCTGCATCCGTATTCTGTCCAGCGAGCTGACATCTAATACGGCAATCTGGTCAAGTCCGCCCATGACGGTCAGCTGCAGCAGCACCTCGGTCACAGCGTCCAGCTGCTTCTGCTGATTAGCAATCAGCTTCTGCCCGATGATCGTCTTTTTGACGCTTAAGCCCTGCACGCGCACCAGCTCCGGATGCGATTCGTTCGCGTTTTGCACCGTGCGCAGGACGTAGCCGTGCGCGTCGGTAATTACGCCGATGCCCGATGTGGTCAGGAACGTGACCTCCTGCCGCTCCTTAACTTCGATGCAAATCGTGTCGAAGGATTTCAGAGACACCATCCGGCAAATCAGATACGGATTCTGTTCGATGCGATTGGAAATTTCCTTCTCGTTAATTAACGACGACTGCCCAAGTTTCAGTTTGGACAGGCGGATGATTTCCTCCGCGCTGATGCGCACATTGCCCGTCACCTTGATATTGCGGACAATCAGCACACCCCCGAACAGGAACGCGACAAAGAGAATGGCCAGCGCAAGCGGCACGATTGCTTTCCACACCCGTCGCGTGCGGTGGTGGCGCTTCTGCGTTTCCTCCGAGTAGCTGTCTGTGTCCAGTACAGGCGGATGGCTCCACACCGACGCTTCCGGCGGGGGACTCTGCGGCGGCTCACCCAAATCAGGGGGCGCAGAAGCTGATTCTGCGTCCCGAAACGGCTGATTCCAGAAGGGGTTTGTCGCCCGGTACAGATCCGGTGAGCGTTCCTGACGCAGTTCCGGCGACTGTTCCGGTTCCTCAAACGGGTTTTCTGCTGTCGGATGCTGTGTGCGCCGTCTGCCACCCGGCGGCGTGCCCGGCTGCCAGTTGTCCTGTGTCACGGGGGTCATTCCTCCTTCCGTGCTGCCCTGATTATGCGTTCGCGTGTACGCGGCGGATATCCGCGCCCAAACGGGTCAGCTGTGTCTCAAAATGCTCATAGCCGCGGTCGATGAGCTCCGCGCCGTCCACCTGCGTTTCGCCTTGTGCCTTTAGTCCCGCCAGCGTCAACGCCGCGCCACCGCGCAGATCGCGCGCTGTCACCCGTGCGCCATACAGTTCCGGGACACCGCGGACAACCGCCGTTCGTCCGCTGCATAGGATGCGCGCACCCATGCGGTTCAAGTCCCCCGCGTGGGTAAATCGGTTCTCGAACACGTTTTCCACAACCACACCCGTCCCCTCGGACACGGACAGCAGCGCCAGCATCTGCACCTGCATATCCGTTGGAAATCCGGGATACGGCTGCGTCTGCAGCTGTGCAAACGCTGTCAAACGCTCCGGTGCAGTCAGAATAACGCGTTTCTCTTCCTCGCGCACGTCGCAGCCCATTTCGCGCAGCTTCGCATTCACCGCCAGCAGCGCCTGAACCGGGGCGCGGGTCAGCTCAATGGTGCCGCCCGTAATTGCCCCCGCCGCCAGCAGCGTTCCGGCGACAATGCGGTCGGGCATAGGTGTCCATCGCGCGCCGTGCAGGTGCTTCACGCCCTCAATCGTCATAACCGCGCTGCCCGCGCCGCGGACGCTTCCGCCCATTGCGTTGATGAAGTTCGCCAAATCGACGATTTCCGGTTCACGCGCCGCGTTGTGGATAACGGAAATTCCCGGCAGCAGCACCGCCGCCATCAGGATATTCTCCGTCGCGCCGACGCTGGGGTAGTCCAGATGCACCTCGCCGCTGTGCATATTGCCGCCGTCGCAGTGAATCACGCCGCCCTCCTCGTGAATCACCACGCCCAGGCTGCGCAGTCCTGACAGGTGCAAATCAATGGGGCGCAGCCCGATTTCGCAGCCGCCGGGATATGTAACCGTCGCCTGCCGGAAGCGCGAGAGAATCGGTCCAAGCAGGAAGATGGACGATCGAATCTGCTTGGACAGCGCATCCGGCATTTCCGTGCGGTTTAACCCGCCCGCGTCAAGCGTCAGCGTGTGTCCGTCACGGCGAATCCGGCAGCCCAGCATCGTCAGGATGTCCGTCATCTTCCGCACGTCGGAAATCATCGGCACGCCTTGCAGCACCACCGTTTCCTCCGTCAGCACCGAAGCCGCGAGAATGGGCAGCGCCGCGTTCTTCGCGCCATCGACGCGCATCGTACCCTCCAGCTTTCTTCCGCCCCGCACAACAAACGCTTCCATCCGCGTCCACCTCCTGTGCTTCAGCCTATGCCGGAAAACAGGCGCTGTGCCAATTTCACAGTTCAAATAGCTGATTCACGGGAAATATTGAGCAGGATGCCGATGGCTGCCATCGTGATGGAAATCGACGTGCCGCCGGCGGAGAAGAACGGCAGGGGCAGCCCCGTCGTTGGCAGAATGCCCACAACCACGCCCATGTTGAGGAACGCCTGTACGCTGATGCTGCTGGTAATCCCCGCCGCCAGCAGCGTTCCGAACTTATCCGGGCAGCGCATGGCGATTCGCATCCCCCGCAGCATCAGCGCCACGAACAGCGCCACCACAATCAGGCAGCCCAGCAGCCCGAAATCCTCCCCGACGATGGCGAAGATGAAATCGCTCTCCGGATACGGCAGATAGGCGTACTTCTGCCGCCCCATGCCCAGGCCCATGCCGAAAATGCCGCCCGACCCGAACGCAATCAGCGACTGGCTGAGCTGGTAGCCCTCATCGCTCATCATGGAAAAGGGGTTGCGGAAGGACAGCAGACGCCGCCTCCGATACGGCTCCGACCATGCGTAGAACGCGCCCACGCCCAGCCCGCCGATGAGCATCAGCAGAATATGCCGCCACTTCGCGCCCGCCATAATGATGAGAATCAGGCTGACGATGAGGATTGACCCCGCAGTGGACAGGTTCGGCTGCTCCAGAATCAGCAGGAATACAACTCCCGGCACGACCAGCACTGGCACAATGCCCGTGAAGAGACGGCGGATGCGCTCGCCGCGGTAGGTCAGCGTCGTCGCCATATACAGCACCACAGCGAATTTCGCAATTTCTGACGGCTGGAAGGACAATCCACCCAGCGACAGCCACCGCCGCGAACCGTTGATGTACACGCCAACGCCCGGTATGATGACCAGCACCAGCAGCACCGCGGACAACGCCAATCCGCCCACCACGACATACGGATGCTGCCAGCAGCGGTACGGAATGCGGCTGGTGACGATGCACGCCGCCGTGCCCAGCCCAATGCCCAGCAATTGCTTGAGCACCTCGCTGTACGGGCTGCGCGTGGACGTGCCGGTATAGAACGTCGCGGAAAATAGAACCAGCAATCCCGCGAGCAGCAGCATGATGAGGATGATCACCAGCGTACCGTCCACGGGATTGCGTCTTTTCAGCGGTATTGCGGTCTGTCGCTTTTGTGCGCTTTTTGCCTGAAGCATGTCTGCTCCTTTCTCAGCGCACAGGGATGGGATTATTTCAGTTCGCGCACAAGCTCCTTGAAGATGCGCCCGCGGCTCTCATAGTCCGAGAACATGTCAAACGACGCGCATGCCGGGGACAGCAGCACATTCCACCCGTCGGAAGAAAGCGCGCGGCACTGGTCGATGGCGTCTTTGAGCGTCCCCGCGCGGTGCAGGTGCGTGTAGCCGTTTTCGCGGCAGGTGCGCTCAATCTGGTCGGCGGTCGCGCCAATCAGCACGGCTTCCTTGATGTAGGGCGATGCCAGCATTTCCTGCACCATCGGGGTGAAATCGCAGTGCTTGTCATAGCCGCCGAGGATGATGGCAGTCGGGCGCGTCATGGTCTGAATTGCCTTGATGGTGCTGTCCACGTTCGTGCCCTTGCTGTCATTGATGTAGCGCACGCCGTCCAGCTCGCGGACGAACTCGATGCGGTGCTCCACGCCTTGGAACGTCCGCAGGGTGTGGGCAATCACGTCCGGCTTCACGCCCATCGCGACCGCAATGCAGCACGCTGCCAGCGCGTTTTCGAGGTTGTGCGGGCCGGGAATGAACACGTCCTTCACCGGGCAAATCATCTCTTCCGCACCGTGGAAGCGCACGACGATTTCGCCATCCCGGACGAACGCGCCTTGATCCACTTCCCGCTTGCGGCTGAACAGCATCACCTGCGCCTTCACCTGCCCAATCAGCGGTGCAAGTGCCGGGTCGTCCGCGTTGAACACGGCGACGTCCTCTGCCGTCATGTTCTGGAACTGCCGCATCTTCATCGCCGTGTAGACTTCCATCGTGCCGTGGCGATTGAGATGGTCTTCGGTAATATTGAGCAGCGCCGCCGCCTTCGGGTGGAACGTCTCCGCCGTCTCCATTTGGAAGGAAGAGACTTCGCAGACGAACAGGTCGTCGTCCTGACTGTCGAGACCTGCCGCGCTGTACGGATAGCCGATGTTGCCCACGACATGCGTCGTGCGTCCTGCATTGCGGAAGATTTCGCCCAGCAGCGTGACGGTCGTCGTCTTGCCGTTCGTGCCGGTAATCGCCACCATTTCGCCAGAGGACAGCTGATACGCCATTTCCAGCTCACCGGTGACGTACACGCCCATTTCCTTCGCCTTCAAGACGAACGGCGCGTTGTCCGGCACAACGGGGCTGATGACCATTGCGTCGATGCCGTCCAGGCATTCCATCGCCGGGCAGCCCAGGCGGCGCTCCAGCGGCAGATTTTCCAGCGGCTTCAGGCTGTCCCCCAGCTGTTCCGCTGCCTTGCTGTCATTGATGATAACGTGCGCGCCTGCCTTGCACAGCAGCTGTGCCGCCGCAATCCCACTGCGCGCCATGCCAACCACCAGCACGCGCTTGCCCGCGTATTTTTCCGTATTGCGCATGATTTTTCGCTCTCCTTACACGATGACCGAAATAACCGCCAGCGCCGTCAGCACCAGCGTCACCACGGTATACATCAGCACGATTTGCGTTTCCTTCATGCCGCACTTCTCAAAATGATGGTGCAGCGGCGACATTTTGAACAGCCGCCGGGGTGTCCCGTAGATTTTGCGGGTCGCCTTGTAATAATAGCGCTGCAAAATGACGCTCACGCTGGACATGCAGCAGGTGAAGCCAATCAGCAGCAGCAGGAACGGCTGACGCAGCAGCATCGCCATGCCGACCACCGCGCCGCCGATGAACATCGACCCGGTGTCGCCCATGAACACCTTTGCCGGATAGCGGTTGTAGCGCAGGAAGCCGAGACAGCCGCCGCACAGCGCCGCCGCGAAGATGGCAATCGCGCTGTAATTATCCTGCAAAGCGCGCGCCGCATCGGGGTCATCGGGAATTTTCACCATCGGAATGCCGAACGAGCCGCCATTCAGGTGCTGATAGACCGTCACGGCGCTGAGGCCCGCAATCACCGCCCAGCCCATGCAGCCGACACTCGTCACACTGGACAGGATGCCGTCGATGCCGTCCTGCAGGTTCGCGCTGTTGGTCATAAACAGCACCGTCAGCGCCAGCAGCGGAATATACCACAGCCCTAAGTCCCATTCGGTATTCGCAAACGGCAGCAGCACTTTGCTCCCCTGCGTGAAGTAGCACCAGACCGAGAAGCCAAGGCACACCACGGACAAGCCGATTATCTTCTGCCACGGGGTCAGCCCTTCGGAACGATGCTTGACTGCCTTCGTCCAGTCGTCCGCCAGACCAACTGCCATCGACCCCAGCGATACAAGCAGCAGCGGCAGAATCGTCGTCACCCACGCGCCGGTATACGCCGCGCACAGCACAAACGATACGATGCAGCCCAGCGCAATCATCAGCCCGCCCATAATCGGCGTGCCGCGCTTTTTCAGGTGCTCCTTCGGGCCGAGTTCGTTCTCGCTCGTTTTCATTTGGTGACCGCGCAGCCATTCAATCAGCTTCGGGCCGGTTGCCAGCGCAATCGCTGCGGACAGCACCAGCGCAAGCAGTACATTTGTCAGCATAGGTAATCCTTCCTTATTATCGGGTATTCAATGCGCAGCGGCTTACTCGCCGCGCAGTTCCGTCAGCAGCTCCTGCACGACAACTTTCTCGTCGAACGGCCGCTTGACGCCCATTGTCTCCTGATACGTCTCGTGACCCTTGCCGCACAGGACGATGATGTCGCCTTCCCGCCCGATTTCCAGCGCGTGGCGGATAGCGTCCCGACGGTTCTCGATGACGACGTACTCGCCCGTCGTCTCTTTGATGCCCTCCTCGATTTCGCGCAGGATTTCCATCGGATCTTCCGTGCGCGGATTGTCACTGGTGAGGATGCACAAATCCGCCAGTTCGCCGCCGATGCGCCCCATAATCGGGCGCTTGCCCTTATCGCGGTCGCCGCCGCAGCCGAAGAGCGCAATCAACCGCTTCTTGGTAAACGTGCGGCAGGTGCGCAGGATGTTGCTCAGTGCATCCGGCGCATGGGCGTAGTCCAGAATCACGCGGTACGGCGTGTTCGTCGGCAGCATTTCAATGCGCCCCGGCACACTGTGGATGCTTTCCAGCCCCGCGCGGACATTCTCCGGCGACACGCCCAGAATCAGCGCGCACGCCGCCGCGGACAAGGCGTTGTAGACATTGAACATGCCCGTCATGCGCAGGTTGATTTGGATGTATTCCGCGTTGCGCAGCCGCAGCTCAAAGGACACGCCGTTTTCGGTGATTTCAATGTCGCGCGCAAACAAATCCGCCTCCGCCGCAATGCCGTAGGTCATATGCGGAATCGTCACGTCGCGCAGCAGCTCCGCCGCCCGCTCATCATCGGCGTTAATGGCGGCATTTTTCGCCATGCCGGAGGTGAAGAACGCCTTTTTGCACTGGAAGTAGTTCTCCATCGTACCGAAGTAGTCCAGATGGTCTTGGCTGAGGTTGGTGTAGCAGCCGCACTCGAACGTCATGCCGTCCAGCCGGTGCATATCCAGCGCGTGCGCCGACACCTCCATGACGACCACCTGCACGCCTGCCTGCACCATCTCGTTCAAGTCGCGCATGAGGTCAATCGGATCGGGCGTGGTCTTGCTGGACGGGATGTGCTTCTCGCCGATCATGTTGCCCGTCGTGCCGACCAGTCCGCACTTGAAGCCCGCCTGTTCGCAGATAGACTTGACCATGTAGCTGGTCGTCGTCTTGCCCTTCGTGCCGGTGATGCCCACGAAGCGCATCTTCCGCTCCGGATGATCAAAGAACGCCTCGCAGATTCTCGCCATTGCCGCGCGGCCGTTGCTCACCAGCACCTGCGGCACGTTCACATCGTCCAGGAAGCGTTCCACTACCAGTGCCACGCAGCCATTTTGCACCGCCTGCGGGGCATACTGATGCGCATCAAAATGTGCGCCGGCAAAGCAGAAGAAGATGCCGTTTTCGGTCTTTTCCCGGCTGTTGGAACACAGCGCCGCAATCTCCACGGACATATCGCCCCTGGTTTCCAGCAAGTACGGCACTTCCTTGACAAGCTGTCTCAGTTCCATCGTCAATTAGCTCCTTTATTCGTCATCCCCGGCCATCAGCAGAAAAATCGTTGTGCCGGGCTGTACATATTCTCCCGCTGCAGGGCTTTGCTCTATGCACAGCCCCTGCCCCGTCATGGACATCATTAGTCCCCGCTGGCGCACAAGGCGCGCGCAGTCTACGTCGCCCAAGCCAGTCAGGTCAGGCACACAGACCAGCTCTTCCGGCGTCATTTCCTCTGAACCGGCGGTGTAGAGCATCACATGCCCGCCTTTGACGAGCTTCGCGCCCGCCGGCGGCAATTGATCCAGCACGACGGTGTTCGCGCCGTCCGTCACGCTTTCCAATCCCACCTGTGACAGTTTACGCTTTGCATCGCCAATCGTCAAGCCTTTCAGCGCAGGAACTTCAATTTCTTCATCTTTTTCGTCATTTTCCGGTTCAATTCCGAGGTACGGCAGCATTTCCTGCATGATTTGCCGGGCAAAAGGTGCCGCCGTCGTGCCGCCATAGTCAATCGGCACGTCCGCCTCCTTGACAATGACGAGAATGCTCACCTGCGGATCATTCACCGGCGCGAAGCCGTAGAACGACCCGATGTGCGTGTCGCGCACGACGCGTCCATTCTTGTAAACCTGTGCCGTGCCGGTTTTGCCGCCGATGCGGTATCCAGCAATCGCCGCGTTCTTGCCGCCGCCTTCTGAGACGACACGTTCCAGCAGCAGCCGCATCGTGTCGCTCGTTTCCGGGCGAATTGGCGCTGCCATCACCGTCGGGTGAAAGCGCTCCAGTGTCTCCCCGTCCGGCGTTTGAATTTCGCTGACGATGTAGGGTTTCATCAGCTTTCCGCCGTTGATGACGGAGTTCGCCGCCATCATCATCTGAATCGGTGTGAGCGCGACGGACTGCCCGAAGCCGATGCGCGCCAGGTCCACGCGTTTGACGTTCCGCGACGTGATGAGGATGCCCGGCGACTCCCCCGGCAGGTCAATGCCCGTCTTTTTGCCCAGCCCGAACGCCGTCAGGTAGCGGTAGAACGTATCCGTCCCCATCCGCAGCGCCAGCTCGACAAACACCGGGTTGCAGCTGTTTTTCAGCCCGTCTGCCATCGTCTCCGCGCCGTGCGGACGCCCCCAGCAGCGGATGGTGTCGCCGTCAACGGTGATTTTCGCCGAGCAGTAGAAAGAATCCTGCGGCGTTGTCACCCCGCTGTCCAGCGCGGATGCCGCCGTGAGAATTTTGAACGTGCTGCCCGGCTCGTAAACGTCGGAAATCGCGGTCAGGCGCATCAGCTCCGTCAGCGTTTCCGCGTCATTGCGCGGCGGATCGTTCGGGTCGTAGCATGGGTTCATGCACATCGCCAGAATCGCGCCCGTTTTCACGTCGCTGACAAGGCAGATGACCGACTGCGCCTGATTGACCTCAATGCACTCGCGCATCGCCTTTTCGACCATCTCCTGAATTTCCGCGTCAATCGTCAGCACCAAACCGCACCCCTGCTGCGACGGGATGTACCAGCCTTCCGTGCCGTCCAGCTGCCGATTGCGCGCGTCCACCTGCCGCAGATAGCTGCCCTCCGTGCCGCGCAGGACATCCTCATAGCGGCTTTCCAGCCCGGACTGCCCCTCGCTGTCCACCGTCGTCAAGCCCAGCACTTGGCTGAGCAGCGCTCCATACGGGTAGTAGCGGCAGATATCCTCGTCAAAGGACAGCGCCTTCAAGCCGCTGTCCTCCGTTGTCTCTGAACGCAGCTGACGCAGGGCATCGACCGTCTCGCGGCTGACCTGCCGCTTTAAGATAATCGACCCCTTCGTCTTGTCCTGCAATCGTTTTCGTGCCGCCTCTTTGTTGATGTTCAGCACCGGCTCGATGCTGTCGAGGAACCTCTCTGTGTCGCTGACAAGCCGCGGGTCAGCAGTGACGATGTACGCCGTCGCGGAGATGGCGAGCGTTCGCCCCTTGCGGTCGGTAATTGTGCCGCGCCGCGCCGTAACAATGCCTGCTTTCGTCCACTGACGAATGCCCCGCTCGGTCAGCGAGGCAGCCTCGGAGGTAGTGAGAACGGCAATGCGCGCCGCCGCCAGCAGGAACAAGCCCGTCAGCACCAGCGTCATCAGCCAGATTCGCTTGCGTACCAGCAGTTCCGGATGCATGTCCGTCCTCCTGATTCGCGTTTTTGCGGCTTATTGCTGTGGATTGCGGATTCGATTACTGCATGTGCATCAGCAGCGCCACGTCCGTGGTGGTCATGGTGTTCTGTGCGCCCTCCTGCAGGCCGCAGATAGCATCCGGCACGCCGGACAGTTCCACCACCTGCACGTTCTTGCCTTCCTTCATCCCCAGTTTCTGCGCCCGCTGCAAAAGCGACTGTTCCTTCGTCGCGACGCTGATTTGCGCCTGCAGGGTATCATTCTCCTGCTGCTTCGCGTTGATGTTCGTCGTCCGGACACCAATCTGGGTGCTGACGTTCTGGATCTGCGACTGCAAGTTCAGCCAGAAAACACCCATCACGAACAGGCACACCGCCACTACCAGCATCGCCAGCCCCGAATGCAGCCCCTGCCGCGAAACGAGAATACTGTGCTGCCGTTCCTGCTGCTGCGGCACATCCGCCCGGCGTCGCGTGCCCGTGTTCTGCCAGCAGCCTGCACCGAAGCTGACCGTCGCCCGATAGTTATCCATATACGGCTGCTCACCCTTGAAGTCGATGTTGAAGTTGAAGCTATGGTCAATGCTCTTCCGCATTTCGCGGAGAGCGCGTTCCTCATCGCGCGGATCTGCGAAGGGGGCGGATTTGCGCTTGCTCCACAGCCGCGCCCTGTCGTTCATCATACTGTATGCCTCCTCTGCCTGAAAAATGCCATTGTTTCAGCGGATAGAACCGTTATTCTTCCTCGTCCTCGCCGTCTTCCAGCTCGTCAATCGCTGCCCACGTCGCATTCAGGTTATCCTTGAACAGCTCGAAGTTCGCCATGTTGTTGATTGTCGCCGCCACGCGCAGATGGTCGTCGTTGCCCATAATGTCAACGTCCTTCTCTTCGCCCAGCATCATGCTGCGCAGTTTTGCCGGCAGCAGCACACGTCCCTGCGCGTCGCACTCCTGATCCGTATAGGACATGGAGTTGAACCACTGCATGTAGTTCATCAGCTGTGCATTTTTCTTCTTGCGGTTCAGCCGCTCATAATGCTCGCACAGGCGCATAAAGACCATTTCGGGGTAAATTGCAATGGACTTGAAGTCAAATTCCGGTGCAATCACAAACCGCTCGCCCAGTTCCTGCCGGAACGCCAGCGGAATCACCAGACGGCCCTTGCCGTCCAGCGAATGATTATAGGTGCCGCGGAAACGCTTTCTCTGTTTTTCAAGAATCTGCTCATCAGAAAGGGGCACATTTGTACGCATGTTAGTGGGGGTCAGGCGTTCATTTTGCCCAACTTGGTTCTCATCCACACGCTCACCCCCACCAAATTCACAAAATAGGTCGTCAATCACACGAAATGGCACTCTTATCATACCGCCGCGATTCGGAAATTGCAAGTGTTTGCAGGCACTTTTTTCGATGAAATTTTTGCCCGCTTCCAGTTTTCTTTCATCTTTTCGTAATATTCGACAGGGGCAATGTGTCATCGCCGCCCAAAAACGGGAAACAATCGTTCTTTTTCGAGTGATTCTGTCCGTCACTTTTGGGAGCGGTTCTCCATTCAGGCATATTTTTCGCTGAATAAGTGGTTTCTACGCCCAAAAACAAAAAAAGACGGCATAAACCGTCTTTTGGGGATGTAACAAATATTTAAGAATTGCTTATTGTGGTCATCAGCGGCACTTCCGTCAGCCGGAAGCCCAGCGCGTCGCAGGAGGTCAGCCGATAATGGATGCCTTCATGCTCACCGTTGAACCCCGCGCGGATTCCTGCCCCGTGCAGATGGCCGTAGACCACCGTATGCACCCTGTGCCGCGCAAGCACCTGCGTGAACGGCGTATCCAGCACGGTCAGCAGCAGCGGCGGATAGTGGAGCATGACGACAATCGGCTTCTGCCCCTGCGCCAGTTTTTCCGCCGCGCTGATCGCCATGTCCAGCCGCAGCAGTTCACGGTTCAAGATGCGCTCATCCTCCGGCGCAAGCGGCGCGTCGCCCGTGGGGAACATCCACCCGCGCGTGCCGCAGACGACAAAATCCCCCATATCCAGCGCGTCGTGCTGCAAGGCGCTCATGCCTTCCGGCAGCACCCGCCGCAGTTTGGAGACACTGTTCCACCAGTAATCGTGATTGCCCTTGATGAGCACCTTGCGCCCCGGCAGCGCGCCAATCTTCTGCAAGTCCGGCACGGCGCGCTCCAGCTGCATGGCCCACGAGATATCGCCGGGAATCAGCACGACATCCCCGTCCTTAACACGCGCGCGCCAATCCGCCGCGATATGCGCAAAGTGATTCTCCCAGTGGTCGCCGAAAATATCCATCGGCTTTTCCTCGCCGCCGGGCAAATGCAAATCACCGATGGCAAACAGCGTCATGTGTCCTCCTTGCGCGGCGCGGACAGGTCACATATCGTCGTCCGCGTCCTCGTCGTCATCCTCGTTGGCTTCGTCTTCCTGCATTCCTTCCAAAGAAGTCATTTCGCCCGCCATCTTCGTGTATTCGCCGTCGGTTTCTTCCGGCAGCATCTGAATTTCGTCCATCGAGCCGACGTCGTCCATGTCCGTCAGGCTGCGCGGCGTCACCTGTTCGCCGTCGCCGTCACCGGAATCGTCGGACGCAGTGCCCACGCTCTCCGCCGCCTGCGCGTTCATTTCCTTCAGGCAGAACAGGCAGATATCGCGTCCCGGCAGCGCGGGATTCTCGTTGCATACGCTGCACATTTCCACGTCGTCCTGCCCGCCTTCGCCCTTCATCTCGCGCATACACACCTTGCAGTACTTGTCGCCAGGCGTCGTGATGTAGTTCAGTTCACACCGCGGGCATTGAACATACTTCTTCATAAGAAGATTCCCTCCTAAAATTCAGACCGCCGGGTGCTTTTTCCGTCCGGCACATTCTGTGGTAGTTATTTCCTTGGAAAGCTGCTGGGGATTTTCTTGCGTCTCCAAAAGTTATATGTTACAATCATGTTACGATTTTTGTTGGAAATCGTAATAACTTTGGAGGAGCTTGCAATGAACAAGAAGTACGCGGCGCTTTTCACTGCGTCCGCCCTGTTGCTCACCAGTCTATCCGCTGCTGAGAACTTCCCGACGTCGCAGTTCGATTATGATGGATGGTATCGCCCGAGCGGAACAGTCTGTCCCGCGCAGGATGCCGTCGCAACACCCCGTCCAACCGCCACACCTGCCAGTGCGCCGTTGAAAACGTCTGCACCTTCCACGGGGGATGATTATACTACACCATCGTCGCAAGTGCAAGAGGAAATTCTGCTGAATTTGCTCAATCAAGAACGAATTGTGCAGGGACTTTCGCCTTTGACGCTCGACGCGGAGCTTTCCCGCATTGCGCGCATCAAATCCGCCGACATGCGTGACAACCATTACTTTGCGCACGAGTCCCCCACCTACGGTCATGTCAGCGACATGCTGAAAACGTTCGGCTATTCCTTCTCTGGCGCGGGCGAGAACATCGCCCATCACGCCACCACGGAAAAGGCGCACGCCGCGTTCATGTCCTCGGACGGACACCGCCGCAACATTCTCTCCAGCGCTTGGCAGAAGGTCTGGCTGGGTATCGTCTACGACGCGAACGGTTACGTTTATGTGACGCAGATTTTCGTCCGCTGACCCTTTTTCGCCCCTTCCAGTCTCGGAAGGGGCATTTTGTCATGTACCAATCCTGATGGTCGGCTGCGCAACAGGGGGCAGCGACGCTTCCGGCGTCTCCCTCGTTTCGGATGATTCCGCCGTGACGGACATCGCTTCCTTCGTCAGCGGCACGCCGTTTGTCACCTGCACCGGCCGATGGCAGCGGATGCCGCGGTTCATGCCCTCCACACCGGGAAGCGACACGCCCCGTGCGTGCAGGATGGCGCGTCCGGCGGCGCTTCGGCGCGGATTCGGCGCATTGAGCGGGGCATCCAGCGACATTTGCACGGCGTTTTCCACCGCGCGCGCCACTTCCGGCGTTACGGGCAGGTAGACCAGCTCAGCGCGGGGAAAAATCAGGTTGCGCGGCACATCAGCGTGGGCATTGGGTTTCTTTTTCATTGCTGCACTCCTCCATCCAGCCGGATTCTCCGGGCAGTTCCCATCGTATGCGGCGGATGAAAGATGCGTGTCAGGCTTCCGGCGCTTCTTCTTTCGGCGCAAGCACCTTTTCCAGAAGCGTCAGCAGCTGGTCGCGCCCCGTGCCGTCTTCGGACGACCAGCAGATAATCTCCCACGGCTGCACAAGCAGGGCGCGGCAGATAGGCGCAAGCTGCTTCTGGCGCGCGCCGCGGCTGATCTTGTCCGCCTTGGTGGCAATCACGGTGAACGGGATGCCCATCTGGCGGAGGAAGAGGTTCATCTGCTTATCGTCCTCGGTCGGTTCGTGGCGGATATCCACAAGGCACAGGACGTGGCGCAGTTCATCGGACTGCTCGAAGTAATCCTGCATCATCTTGCCCCAGCGGAGTTTCTCCTGCTTATCAACCTTGGCGAAGCCGTAGCCGGGCAGATCAATCAAATGAAAGTTGTCGTTGAGCAGGAAGGCGTTGATGAGCCGGGTTTTTCCGGGCGTTTGGGACGTGCGCGCGAGGGAGCGGCGGTTGCAGAGCTTATTGATGAGGCTGCTTTTGCCGACGTTGGATTTTCCAGCAACGGCAATCTGCGGCAGTCCGACGCCCTCGAATTTCCCGTACTGCGCCATAGAGGTAATAAATTCTGCTTTTTTGATTTCCAATTTCGTATCTCCTTTTGGGGTATGAGTGGCTTTTGGGGGATGTACGACTTCTTTTGGCGTTCCGGATGCTCGGTCGCGCCAATGGGCGCGACAATGTGCGGCAAGTTGAAAGAGCAAGTTGGGGGGCACTTCTGAGGAAGCGCGAAGTTACTGGCAGGGACGCTTCGCTGCCTACGACCTTGTTGGTCGCATTTAGCATGCTGGTCGCCCGTGGAACAGTTGGGGCGTTGCCCCAAACCCCACCAGAGGCGCTGCCTCTGGACTCCGCAAGGGGCATTGCCCCTTGACCCCTTCGCGCGATTGAGTTGGTCGCACTTTCCTACTTCTTCCGCGTGCTTATCCGCTTTTTTCCCTTAACTCTTCCGTTTTTCCGGCATCCTCACCAGCGCATTTTCCAGCACCTGCTCAATCTGCTCCACGCACACAATCTTAAACTGACTCAGCACATGCGGCGGAATTTCTTCCAAATCCTTCTGATTTTCCTTCGGAATAATCAGCGTCGTAATCCCCGCCCGATACGCCGCCAGCGTCTTTTCCTTCAATCCGCCAATCGGCAGCACACGCCCGCGCAGGGTAATTTCCCCCGTCATCGCCACATCATTGCGCACGGGAATCCCCGTCAGCACAGACACCAGCGCCGTCGCCATCGTCACACCCGCGGACGGGCCATCCTTCGGCACAGCACCTTCCGGCACATGGATGTGGATATCAACATCTTTGTAGAAGTCATCCGTCAGGCCCAAATCAGCGCAGTGCGCGCGGACGTAGGAGAACGCGGCTTCGGCGGATTCCTTCATCACATCACCAAGCTGACCCGTTAGGCGCAGACCGCCCTTGCCGGGCATGGTCAGGCACTCGACTTCCAGCGTTTCGCCGCCGACGGTGGTGTACGCAAGACCGTTGACAATGCCCACGCGCGGCTCTTTCTCCGGCAGTTCGCGGGTGAAACGCGGCGCGCCGAGGTACTGGTGCAGCACCTTTTCGGTCACGGTGATTTCGGTTTCGCCCTCGTCGAGCATCGTCACGGCGGCCTTGCGGATGACCTTGGCAATCGTACGTTCCAGCGTGCGGACGCCGGCTTCGCGTGTGTAGCCCTCAATCAGGCTGCGCATCACGCGGTCGCTGATTTTCACCGTCCCGGCATCCAGCCCATGCTCTTTCACCTGCTTGGGCAAAAGGTGGCGCTTGGCGATTTGCAGCTTCTCCTCCTCCGTGTACGACGGCACTTCGATAACCTCCATGCGGTCAAGGAGTGGGGTGGGGATGGTGTCGATGCTGTTAGCGGTGGTGATGAACATGACGCGGCTGAGGTCGAAGGGCAGTTCGAGATAGTGGTCGCGGAATGCGCCGTTCTGCTCGCCGTCGAGCACCTCCAGCATGGCGCTGGCAGGGTCACCGCGGAAATCGTGGCTCATCTTGTCGATTTCGTCGAACAGGAATACCGGGTTCATCGTGCCAGCCTGCTTCATGCCGGAGATAATCCGCCCCGGAATCGCGCCAATATACGTCCGGCGATGGCCGCGGATTTCCGCCTCGTCGCGCACGCCGCCGAGCGACACCTGCACGAACTGCCGCCCGACTGCCTTGGCGATTGCGCGAACGATGGATGTTTTGCCCACGCCGGGCGGGCCGACGAAGCACAGAATCGGGCCGCGCATATCTTGCTTGAGCTTGAGCACCGCCAGATATTCGACAATGCGCTCCTTGACCTTCTCCAGCCCGTAGTGATCCTGCGCCAGTACCTTCCGCGCGCGCTTCAAATCCAGATTGTCGGTCGTCTGCTTGCCCCACGGCAGGTCGAGAATCCACTCGATATACGTCCGGGACATGCCGACTTCCGGTGTGCCGGGCGTCATCCGGGACAGGCGCTCCAGCTCCTTGTCCACGCGTTGACGTGCTTCGTCGTTCAGCAGCGTATTCTTGGCGCGTTCGCGAAGCTCCTCCACGTCCGTCGCGTCGGTATCGCCCAGTTCGGTCTGGATGGCCTTCATGTGCTCGCGCAAATAATAATCCTTCTGGTTCTTGTCAATCTGTTTCTTGACGCGCTCCTGCACCTGCTTTTCCACGCCGGTCAGTTCAATTTCGCGGCTCAAAATGGTGCAGAGGCGTTCCAGACGGCGCTGAATATCGAATTCTTCCAGAATCTGCTGGCGATCTTCCAGCTTCGTCAGGATATTTGCGGCAATCAAGTCAGCAATCTGCTCGGCGTCATCCACATCCCGGATGGACGCAATCGTCTCCTGGCTGACCCGCTGGCTCGCGCGGGCATAGGCATCAAAATAATCCTTCGCCGTGCGCACCAGCGCCGCCAGCTCCATTTCATCCGCCGGCGCGGTCACTTTCGGCAGGTGGATGCGTCCCAGCAGGAACGGGTCTTCCTGCGTCACAGCGGTCAATTCGCCGCGCGTTTCACCCTCCACCAGCACACGCAGGCTGTCGCCGGGCAGATTCATCACCTGCCGAATATTGGCGATTGTGCCGACGGTGCACAAATTTTCCGGGGTAGGGTCTGGGTCATCCACATCCTTCTGCGCCACGAGGAAAATCTTCTGGTCATTCATCATCGCTTCCTGCAGGGCGGCGACAGACTTCGGGCGGCCGACGTCAAAGTGCAGCACCATGTGCGGGAATACCATCAGCCCCCGCAGCGCCAGCACCGGCATCGTCAGATTGGTTTTCTTTCTGGGCATAGTTCCTCCTCATCGGACGCGGCGAACCAGAGCGTATCATGCCGCGTCCACGCTCGAACGGCGCTTCCCGTCCGGCAAAGATATAGTATACATATTCCGCCACGGTTTGACAAGCGAAAAAACATATGATGTAACGATTTTTTTCTGCGAGAATGTAAATTTTTCGTCGTTCTGCGTCACGCACTGGGTTCTGCAGCAGCCGCGGCGACCTTCTCCGGCATCGGCAGCGGACGGTGGATTGGCTTCTTCTCCGTCTTTGTGTGCACAAGCATCGCTGACAGCGCCTGATGCACATCGTCAATTCCTTGCACCTCAATGCCCGCGATATGCAGCGTCTCCGCGTCGTTCTCCTTGGGAATCAGCACGCGCAGCAGCCCTGCCTGACACGCGGCTTCCACCTTCTGCGGTATACCGCCGACCGCCTTCACTTTTCCCTGCACGGTAATTTCACCCGTGACCGCCATCGTGCCGTCCACTGGCGTATCGGTCAGCGCGCTGACCGCCGCGACTGCCATCGCGACGCCTGCCGACGGGCCGTCAACGGGCATTCCACCGGGAAAATTGATGTGCAAATCAGTGTTTTCCAGTGTGTGTCCGAGGCTTTTCAGCAGCGTGCGGACATTCTCCGCCGCGCCGTGTGCCGTCGAACGGCGGCGCATCTTGTGCCCCTCCTGCCCGATTTCTTCCTCATCAATAATGCCCGTCACGGTGATTTCGCCGTGTCCCGGCGTCGCGACCGCCTCCAAATCCAGCAGCGCGCCCTGATTTTCGCCATATACCGCCAGCCCATGCACCACGCCAACGCGGTTCGAGACATCCGCCTTCTGCTGGGCGTGGATGGTGTAATGCCCGCTCTGCACCACCCACGCCACATCCTCTGGCAGAATCATCGTGCGCTCGTCCATTTGCGCCAGACCCGCGCACATCTGCACAATGTTCACCGCGTCGCGTCCGCAGGCGGCATAGCGCCCGATGGTTTCCGCCTCCTGCTTCGCCATCGCGCAGCCCGCGCGTTCCGCTGCGCCGGAAGCAATCAGGGCAATTTCTTCCGGTGTCAGCGCACGGAAAAAGACTTCCATGCACCGCGAGCGCAGAGCGGGGCTGATTTCTGACGGGCTGCGCGTCGTTGCGCCGACAAGCCGAAAATCCGCCGGAAGCCCATTGTGGAAAATGTCGTGGATATAGCGCGGAATCGTCGCGTCATCCGGATTATAATACGCGCTGTCCAGCATCACGCGGCGATCCTCCAGCACCTTCAGCAGCTTGTTCATCTGCACCGGATGCAGTTCGCCGATTTCATCCAGAAACAGCACCCCGCCATGCGCTTTGGTGACCGCGCCGGGCTTGGGCTGCGGCACGCCCTGTGCGCCCAGCTGCCCCGCACCCTGATAAATCGGGTCATGGACGCTGCCGATGAGCGGGTCGGCAATCGCGCGTTCATCAAAGCGCACGCACGTTGCATCCACCTCGATGAACGGCGCATCCTCGCGGAAGGGCGTCCCCTGCGACTGCTTCGCCGCCTCCAGCACCAGCCGCGCCGCGCAGGTCTTGCCGATGCCGGGCGGGCCGTAAATCAGCACATGCTGCGGGTTTGCGCCGCAGAGAATCGCCTTCAGGCTGCGAATGCCGTCCTCCTGACCAATCACGTCACTCATTTTCGTCGGGCGCACCTTTTCCGCCAGCGGCTCTGACAGGTGAATCGACCGCAGGTGGCGCATCCGCTCCATTTCGCGGTTGCTCTCCCGCCCGTGCGCCGGCTCTTTCTGCCGCGACTGGCGCAGCTGCCGGAAAAAGTACAGCCCCACCACCACCGACACCACCAGCTGGATGACGACCAGCATTGTTGCAAACATGCGCAAAACCTCCCTTGCGTTTCATCGACCGCAGTATGCCCGAAGCGGCGCAAAACCATGCCCGAATGAAGGTTTTGCTGCAATTTTTCTTTCTGCCGTGGATACAGTCCTTGTTTGTCCGCGCCGCCCACACCACAAGATATAGTGTACCGCTTTCATCCGCGAAAGCGGCATTCTTTCGCCCGCATTCTTGGTACATCAGGCGAAAACCCGCCATTTTCAAGGGTTTGTAAGGCTTTTCATGAAGTTGTCGATTTTTTGCGCGTTTTGTGATTTTGCCTATTGCATTATACAACATCTTGTGATAGAATATCTGTGGTTCGGAAGCAGTTCCCTATTGACCCCCATCCACGCGGATGATTTGGGGACGGCGGCGTTCATTCGCCGGTTTCCGGCACACATTTCAACATCAGGAGGTCAACCATCATGTACAATTTTGAGCAGTGGAATGGCTTCAAGGGTTCCATCTGGAAGGAAGAAGTCAACGTTCGCGACTTTATCCAGAAGAACTATAAGCCTTACGACGGTGACGAATCCTTCCTGGTCGGCCCGACCGAAGCGACCGACAAGCTGTGGGGCGCTCTGCAGAAGCTGCAGAAGGAAGAACGCGCCAAGGGCGGCGTCCTGGATATGGACACCGAGATTGTTTCTACCCTGACTTCCCATAAGCCCGGCTACATCGACGAAGACCTGAAGGATCTGGAGAAGGTCGTGGGTCTTCAGACGGACAAGCCCCTGAAGCGCGCTTTCATGCCCTTCGGCGGCATCCGCATGGCGGAACAGTCCTGCACCGAGAACGGCTACACCCCCGCTCCCGAACTGCACAAGATCTTCACCGAATATCACCTGACGCACTCCGACGCGGTCTTCATGGCGTACACGCCTGAAATGCGCGCGGCCCGCAAGTCCCACATCATCACCGGTCTGCCGGACACCTATGGCCGCGGCCGTATCGTGGGCGACTATCGCCGTGTTGCGCTGTACGGCATCGACGTGCTGATTGCTGAAAAGCAGCATGATTTCGCTAACTGCGGCGACGGCACGATGACCGACGACGTCATCCGTCAGCGTCAGGAAATCACCCTGCAGGTGAACGCCCTGAAGGACATGAAGGTCATGGCCGCGTCCTACGGCTACGACATCTCCAAGCCCGCCAGCAACGCGCACGAAGCGTTCCAGTGGCTGTACTTCGGCTATCTGGCCGCCATCAAGACCCAGAACGGCGCTGCCATGTCTGTCGGCCGTATCTCCACCTTCCTCGACATTTATGTCGAGCGTGACCTCGAAAACGGCGTCATCACCGAGGCCGAGGCGCAGGAGCTGGTTGACCACATCGTCATGAAGTTCCGTATGGTCAAGTTCGCCCGCATCACCTCCTATCAGGAGCTGTTCTCCGGCGACCCCGTCTGGGCGACGCTGGAAGTCGGCGGCACTGGTTTGGACGGCCGTTCCATGGTCACCAAGAACGACTATCGTTTCCTGCACACGCTGGAAAACATGGGCCCGTCTCCGGAACCCAACATGACCGTTCTGTACACCTCCCGTCTGCCGGAAGCCTTCAAGAAGTACGCGGCGCACATCTCCATCGTCTCCTCTTCCATCCAGTATGAGAACGATGACGTGATGAAGCCCGTCTGGGGCGACGACTACTCCATCTGCTGCTGCGTGTCTGCTACCCAGACCGGCAAGGAGATGCAGTTCTTCGGCGCTCGCGCGAACCTGCTGAAGGCACTGCTGTATGCCATCAACGGCGGCATGGACGAGAAGCTGAAGACCCAGGTTGGTCCCTGCTACGCGCCCATCACCACCGATGAACTGACTTGGGACATCGTCAAGCCCGCTTACCTGCGTATGCTCGACTGGCTGGCTGGCCTGTATGTCAACGTGCTGAACCTGATCCACTACATGCACGACAAGTACTACTACGAAGCGGCTGAAATGGCGCTGATCGATACCCATGTGAAGCGCTCCTTCGCGACCGGTATCGCTGGCTTCTCTCACTGCGTTGACTCCATCAGCGCTTTGAAGTATGCCAAGGTCACCGCTATCCGCGACGAGTCCGGCATGGTTTACGACTACAAGACCGAGGGCGAGTTCCCGAAGTACGGCAACGATGACGACCGTGCGGACGACATCGCCAAGTGGCTGCTGAAGACCTTCATCGACATGGTGAAGAAGCATCACACCTACCGCAATTCCGAGCCCAGCACTTCCATCCTGACCATCACCTCCAACGTCGTGTACGGCAAGGCCACCGGTTCTACGCCTGACGGCCGCCGCGCTTGGACGCCCCTCGCGCCCGGTGCGAACCCCTCCTACGGCGCGGAGCAGAATGGTCTGGTTGCGTCCCTGAACTCCACCGCGAAGCTGCCCTATCACTGGGCGCTGGACGGCATCTCCAACACCCAGACCATCAACCCCGATGCGCTGGGTCATGCTGCCGGCGAGCGCGTGAACAACCTCGTGCAGGTCATGGACGGCTACTTCGATCAGGGTGCGCATCACCTGAACGTGAACGTGTTCGGCAAGGAAAAGCTGCTGGACGCCATGGAGCATCCGGAGAAGGAAGAATACGCGAACTTCACCATCCGTGTTTCCGGCTATGCCGTGAAGTTCATCGACCTGACCCGTGAGCAGCAGCTGGACGTTATCGCCCGTACCTGCCACACCCGCATGTAATCCCCTGTTGGAAACCTTCACCCGGCGGACGGCAACTTCCGCCGGGTTTTTTCTGTCCAGAGGCACGAATTTTCCCGGAAAAGCGGCTTTTCCTGTTTACAGGCGCGCTTTTTCGGGTATAATAGAGGTGGCGGATTATCCGCCCGAATCCCTCGCAAGGAGTTTAGAAACATGAGCAATCCGAATCCCGATATTAAGGGACGTATTCATTCGTTTGAATCTTTCGCGCTGGTGGATGGTCCCGGCGTTCGCTGCGCCGTTTTCCTCTACGGCTGTGCGCTGCGCTGCAAATTCTGCCATAACCCCGATACATGGTGCCCGTCGTCCATCAGCCAAACGAAGGAAATGACCGCACGCGAGCTGTTCGACAAGGCGATTCGCTATAAGCCTTACTGGAAGAACAACGGCGGCATCACCGTTTCCGGCGGCGAACCGCTGGTGCAGCTGGACTTCGTGACCGAGTTCTTCCGGCTGATGAAGAAAGAGGGCGTGCACACCTGCGTAGACACGGCAGGTCAGCCCTTCCGCCGCGACCCGGAGTGGCTCGACCGCTTCAATGAGCTGATGAGCCTGACCGACCTGTTCATGCTCGACCTGAAGCAGTTCGACAGCAAGCTGCATGTGGATCTGACCGGCAAAGATAACGCGAACATCCTCGACATGGCGCGCTATCTGTCCGACAACGGCAAGGAAATGTGGATTCGCCACGTCCTCGTGCCGGGTGTGACCGACGACGAGAACGATCTGCGCAAGATGAGTGATTTTATCGCAAGCCTCAAGACGGTCAGCCGTGTGGAAATTCTGCCGTACCACACGCTGGGTGTGTCGAAGTGGCAGAAGCTCGGCATCCCCTACCCGTTGGAAGGCGTTCCGACGCCGACCGACGAGCAGGTCAAGCGCGCCGAGGACATTCTGAACGTGACGGCGTATCACAAGTAATTGCATACGAAAAGAGGCGAACCTGCATTTCCCGCAGATTCGCCCTTTTTGATTGGTTTAATATTCGATTAGCACACGTCAGGCTGTTCCGCCAGCGTGTTTTCTTCCATCTTGCGCTTCGCCGTCCGGCTGCCCAGCTTGTGCCGCTTGCCCTCAATAAGTTTCGGCTCGCACTTGCCGTTCACGGAATCCGCCGTGATTTCGCAGCCGCAGATTTCCCGGCGGCCTGGCAAATCGAACATCGTGTCCAGCATGACATCCTCGATAATCGCGCGCAGACCGCGTGCGCCGCACTTGCGCTCAATTGCCATGTGCGCAATCGCCCGCACTGCGTCGTCATCGAACGTCAGCTCCACACCGTCGAGTCCCAGCAGCTTCTGGTACTGCTTGCACAGCGCGTTTTTCGGCTCGGTCAGAATTCGCACCAGCGCGTCCTCATCCAGCGCGTCAAGCGTCACCGTAATCGGCAGACGACCGACAAATTCCGGAATCAGACCGAACTTCGTCAAATCCTCCGGGCGCAGCTTTTTCAGCGCATCCGTGCTTCCCTCCGGCGTCTTGCTGGTCAGCTCCGCGCCGAAACCGAGGTTCTTCTTGCCCGTGCGGCTCTCGATAATCGGCACAATGCCGTCGAACGCGCCGCCGCAGATAAAGAGGATGTTTGTCGTGTCAATCTGAATCATTTCCTGCTGGGGATGCTTGCGGCCACCCTGCGGCGGAACGGAAGCAATCGTGCCTTCGAGGATTTTCAGCAGCGCCTGCTGCACGCCCTCGCCGCTGACATCGCGCGTAATCGACGGGTTTTCGCTCTTGCGGGCGATTTTGTCGATTTCGTCGATGTAGATGATGCCGCGCTGTGCCGCATCAATGTCGTAATCCGCTGCCTGAATCAGGCGAAGCAGGATATTCTCCACGTCTTCGCCGACGTAGCCGGCTTCCGTCAGACTCGTCGCATCGGCAATCGCGAACGGCACATTCAGGATGCGCGCGAGTGTCTGCGCCAGAAACGTCTTGCCGCAGCCTGTCGGCCCCACCATCAGGATGTTCGACTTCTGCAGTTCAACATCATCCTTGCCGGGGCGCTGGCCGATGCGCTTGTAATGGTTGTACACCGCCACGCACAGGGCACGCTTGGCATGTTCCTGCCCGATGACATAATCATCCAGTACCTGCTTCATTTCTGCGGGGGACGGCAGGTGGTCGAACTTCTGCTCCTGCTGCGGATGCCCGGAGTGCATCGTCGGCATTGCGTCGGAGATAATCTCCTGACAGAGCATGATGCACTCGTTGCAGATGCAAACGTTGTTCGCGCCTGCCACCATCCGCATGACCTGGCGTTCCGTCTTGCCGCAGAAGCTGCACCGTTTCAACGGCGTACGGGTCATATCGTCTTTTGCCATCTTCTACCTCTCAAGCTGTCAATTTGTCTTCTTGCGGGGATCGAAGATTTCATCAATGATCCCGTATTCGAGGGCTTCCTGCGCGGACATGAAGTGATCGCGTTCCACGTCGCGGCGGATGCGCTCAATATCCTGCCCCGTCATTTCAGCCTTCATGCGGATCATCTTTTCCTTCGTTTTCAGCAGCCATTCCGCCTGAATCTGCACGTCCGTCGCCTGACCCTGCGCACCGCCCAGCGGTTGATGAATCATAACTTCGCTGTTCGGCAGAGCGCAGCGCTTGCCCTTCTGACCCGCCATGAGCAGGAACGCGCCCATCGACGCCGCCATGCCGATGCACACCGTGCGCACCTGCGGCTTGATGTACTGCATGGTATCATAAATTGCCATACCAGCCGTCACCGAACCGCCGGGGCTGTTGATATACAGGCAGATATCAGCATCCGGGTCTTCCATTTCCAGAAAGAGCATCTGCGCCACGACGGTATTCGCCACGTCGTCGTTGATTTCGCCGCCCAAGAAGATAATGCGATCCTTGAGCAGGCGGGAATAAATGTCATACGACCGCTCGCCGCGGTTGGTCTGTTCGACCACATAGGGGATCAGATTCATTGCGTTATCCCTCCTCGCTGCATATTTGTCCTTGCAGCATGGATAGCAGGGGCTTTCCAGCGCATTTTTCCCGCTCAGTGTACGCCGTTTGGGGCGCACCTATGCGTGCGGCGTTTTTTTTGCTCCTGCTCCGTTTTCTGTATATTCTGAAAGACGCGGGAGCGGTCGCGACTGGCGTGACCTGTCTCCCGCGTTCATCAGCGTAAAATTAGGGGATTACTCCTCGGTCTTGGTTTCTTCCGCAGTCTCCGCCGCTTCTTCCGGCTTCTTGTCCACGACGGTCGCGCCAGCCTTCATCAGGTCGCACACCTTCTGGATGGCAGCCAGATCGGACAGGTACGCCTTGTGCTCGTCGGTCAGGTTCGCCTTGAAAGCTTCCACTTCCTGACCAGCGCGCTTGGCCTGCTTCGCGCTCTGCTCGTCGATGTCCTCGGCGGTGGGCTCAATGTTCTCCGCCTTGCGGATGGCTTCCAGCACCAGCTGAATCTTCACGCGGTTTTCCGCTTCGCCGCGGTACTGCTGCGCCATCTGCTCGCGGGTCTGACCCGTGTACTTCAGGTAGTCTTCCATGCGGAGACCCTGACGCATCATGGAGTATTCCACGTCACGCATGACGTAGTTCAGCTGATCGTCAATCATCGCCGCCGGAATGTCCATCTGGGCATTGGCAACCGCCTTTTCAATCAGCGCATTCTCGATTTCGACATCGTAGTTGGTGTCGGCAATCTCCTGCAGCTTCTTGGCGACATCCGCCTTGTAAGCGTCGAAGGTGTCGAAGCCGTTGTCCTGCGCGAAGTCGTCATCCAGCTCCGGCAGTTCGGTCTTGGTGATGCTGTTCACCTTGACATGGAACACGGCGTTCTTGCCCGCAAGGTTCTCCGCATGATACTTTTCGGGGAAGGTGACGTTCAGGTCCTTCTCTTCGCCGACGGTCATGCCGACCATCTGCTCTTCAAAGCCCGGAATGAACGCGCCGCTGCCGATTTTCAGGGTCTGCCCCTGCGCCGTGCCGCCTTCAAACGGAACGCCGTCCACACTGCCCGCGTAGTCGAGGTTCACGGTGTCGGTGTAATCCACGCCGCGGTCGGTCACGTCGATGGTACGCGCGCCCTTCTGCTGATCCTGGCTGATGCGCGCCTGAATTTCGTCCTCGGTGACGACTTCCTTCGGCTCCACTTCAACCGTCAGGTTCTTGTATTCGCCCAGCGTCACGTCCGGACGCACGAAAACTTCCGCGGTGAACTTCAGTTCTTTGCCCGCGCCGATTTCCTGCACATCCACCTGCGGACGATCCACAACGTCGATGTTGTGTTCCTTGATGGCCTCGGCATACAGCGCCGGGAAAATCGCATCCAGCGCGTCATCATAGAACACGCCTTCGCCATACATACGCTCGATGACCGCGCGGGGCGCCTTGCCCTTGCGGAAGCCGGGGACGTTAATCTTGCTGCGATCCTTGAGATAAGCCTGATTCAGGGCCTTGTCGAAATCTTCAGCGGGGACAACAAAGGTCAGCTTCACCTTGTTGCTGGAAATCTTTTCAAAATTGGTGCTCATCGGAATTTGTTCCCTCCTGCGCTCTCGTCGGGTCAGCTGACCCGGTCATGCGTTCTTGAATCTATACGCACAGGGTGTATTTTACCACATTTGCCGGGGCTTTTCAAGACATCCGTGCGCATTTTCTCAATAAATTAACCACTTTGATGGGATTTATCTGCAAATCTCCCCGTCCGTGCCGATGGTGATGATTTGCATCGGCAGTTTTTTGCCGCAGCGGGCGACGGCTTTCTCCGCCGCGTAGGAAATACCGCCGCAGCAGGGCACTTCCATGCGCACAACGGTCACGGAACGAATTTCGTTTTTCGCGAGAATGTCGGTGAGTTTCAGGGAACAATCCGTATCGTCGAGCTTCGGGCAGCCGATGAGGACGATTCGGTCGCGGATGAAGTCCTGATGGAAGCGCCCGTAGGCATACGCGGTGCAGTCCGCCGCAATCAGCAGATCCGCGCCCTGATAGAAAGCGGCGCTGACCGGCGCGAGGCGAATCTGCACCGGCCACTGACGGAGGTGGCTCCCATTGTCCGCGTTTTCAGCGGATTCATTCGCGGCGGTGCGCTTCATCGTGCGCACCTTCATGCCGGGACAGCTGCTCACCTGCTGCTTGCGCGCCAGATGCTCCTTGACCGCTTCCTCGTCGAACGCGGCGGCTTCGCGCTGCACAAAGCTGATGGCGCCCACGGGACACGCGGGCAGGCAGTTGCCCAGCCCGTCGCAGTAGTCGTCGCGAATCAGCCGTGCCTTGCCGTTCACCATGGCAATCGCGCCTTCCTTGCACGCCGAGGCGCAGAGTCCGCAGCCGGAACAGAGTTCTTCGTTAATGTGAATGACCGTGCGAATCATGAATGCTTTCGACTCCTTTTGCCCTTATACTATTTCCAAATGAGAATGCGCCAAGATGCGAAGTGAATTTTTCATTCTGGCTAACGGGAGTGAAACGCAGCGTAGCAGCGCTACGCTAAGTGGAACGACCGGACGCCAGAAGGGAAAAGGCATGAGCAGATGGTGCAGGTGAATGCAGGAAATAGTATGGGCAACGGCTATCATAGCACATTTCTTTTCCGCTGACAAGAGGGACATTCTGCCTGTGCTTGCAGTTTTCTGTGATGCGTGGTATAATTCTTCCTGAAATCCGCAAAAAAATTTGAAATTCCGGGAATGGAAAGGAGGCGTCAATCGTTAGATGAGTGAACCCACCTCAAAGCACAAGGAGGAATCTGCCGTGCAGCAGGCCCTTGATTCACCCGCCGCCGCAAAGGGGCTGGATGATTCTTATCAACCGGTACCAGATGTGCGGGATGACCCCGCGTACTTTGCCCGGCTCTATGATCAGTACGCCACCGATGTGCTCCGCGTCTGCTACTTCTACCTTTCCGACCGCGAAAAAGCGGAGGATGTCTGTCAGGACGTGTTCGTGCGGCTGATGACGACGCATCCGTTGCTGCAGCCGGGGCGTGAAAAATCGTGGCTGCTGAAGGTAGCGCTGAACCGCTGCCGCGATTTATGGCGCGGCGCGTGGCTCAAGCGCGTCATTCTGGGCGGGCCGACGTTCGAGCTGATTCCTGCGCCGGATGAGTTTTCCCGCCGCGACGACCAGCAGGCGATGATGGCCGCCATCAACCAGCTTCCCGCGACCTTCAAGGAAGTTATCCTCCTGCATTATTATCAGGGCATGAACATTGCCGAAATTGCCCAAATGTTGGAGCTGCCGGAAGGCACGATTTCCTCCCGCCTGAGCCGCGGGCGCAAAAAACTTGAATCCATTCTTTTGAAAGGAGGCGATGCCCGGTGAAGAAGCATCCTGAGCAGAACGAGCAGTTTGAAGCCCAGCTCCGGAATCTGCCCGACACGGTGAACCAGTCGCTGTCAGGTCTGACCGCCGGGACAGAGCTGAACAATCGAATCCAGATGGCGGTGCGCGATTCCCGTGCATCCCGTCAGAAGAAGTCTTTCCCGGTGCGCCGCTTTGTGTCGGTCGCGGGCGTGTGCGCCGCGGCAGTAGCGCTGTTCGTGGGGCTGTCTCCCCTGTTGTCCTCCCCCGCGAATGCGCCGCTGATTCAATCCAGCCCCTTGGGCGACAAGCCGACCGCCACCGAGCGGACGCTCCGCGCTGACCTGACCGGCAGCGACGTATCCATCGGGCAGAAGCAGTCCGTACCCTCCTACCGCAACCTATGGTCGAGCAGCAGCGACGGCAGCACCTTCCCGCTGATTGGCGTGAACGGCAGCTACTACCGCATGATGACCTCGCCACGCAGTGTGTCCTCCAGCCTGTTAGGCGCAAGTTTAGGCACGATTGCGGAGTACACGACCGAGCCGTCTTTGTCCGGCACAAACGTCATTCTATCTAACAAGGCAGCAGTTGGCACAGAGGTATATGGCATCAGCGGCATGAGCGGCACATTCGTCGCGGCAGACGTTGATGGGCAGACGCGGCTCTTCCAGCGCGTGAGCTTCAACGGCAACGCGCTGAAGGGTTCGGAGACGCTTGCGGACGTGATGCAGTTAAGCGGACACGTCGCGAGCATTGAGTTGAGCGGCGTCGGCACGATTACGGACGCGAGTGTCTGCGCCGACCTGATTTCGCTGCTGCTGAATGACGCGACGTACGAAAGCAGCGGATCGCTGAGCGCGAAGCAGTCTCTGCTGATTGAACTGGACAACGGGCTGGTCTATCAGTTCACGGTGAAGAACGACAAGATTGCATCGTGCGGTACTTGGTCTTGCCCGGAGTTCTTCGAGGCATTTGAAGCGGCGTGCGAGTAATTCGATGATATGCAAGCATCCCGGCAATCCTCTCCTGCACAAGGGGATTGTCGGGATGCGTTTTTTGCTTTTTTGGGGAAGTTCGTTTCCCTTGCAGCGGATAAAGTCAAGTATGGAAGTGTTCATACTATTTCCAGATAAGAATGCGCCAAGATGCGCCGCGAGTTTTTCATTCTGGCTAACGTGAATGAAACGCAGCGTAGCAGCGCTACGCTAAGTGGAATGAGCGGACGCCAGAAGGGAAAAGGCGCAAGCAGATGGCGCAGGTGAATCTGGAAATAGTATCAGCCCGAAAGGGTCAAGGGGGCGAGCGGAAAGCCCCCTTGTCGCGTCCGCAGACGCGAAATCCCCTGCAATGAAAAAGACCAGCACCGGAATCGTCTCTCGATGCTGGTCGGTCGCGCCCATTTGGCGCGACAATGTGCAAGTGGTCGAATAAGCAGCTTGGGGGCGCGTCTGCGGACGCGCGAAGTTAGTGGCAGGGACGCTTCGCTGCCTGCGCCTTTGTTGGTGACTTTCTTGGAATTGGTCACCCGTGGAACAGTTGGGGCGTTGCCCCAAACCCCACAAGGGAGCTCCGCCCCTTGACCCCGCAAGGGACATTGTCCCTTGACCCTTTTTCGGCGTCCCGGCTTGAGCGCGCTTCCCTTACTCTGCCTTTACCGGCGTTTTTTCTTCTCTTGCCGTTAGTTTACGCGCCCAAACCAAGTACAGCGTCGCCGACAGCACAATCCCAACAATCCAGCCGACCGGCCACGAATACCACACGCCGCGAATACCGAAAATCGGCGACAGCGTAAACGACAGCACCACCCGCAGGAACAAGTCCGACAGCGTCGCAATCATGAATTGCAGCATCCGCGCCGCACCGCGCTGCACGCCGTCCACCATCAGCTTAATCGACAGGAACATATAGAACGGCGTGACAATATGCAGGAAGTCCACGCCGACATCGACCGCTTCCAAGTTGCCGTCGCTGATAAACGCATAAACCAGCGGTTTCGCAAAGACATAGAACACAACCGCGAAAATCGCGCCCATCGTCATGCCGATGGTGACGCCGCTGCGGCAGCCGTGGCGCACACGCTCGTTCTTGCCCGCGCCGAGGTTCTGGCTGGTGTAGTTGCTCATGCCGTTGCCCAGCGCCGTCACTGACGTGACGAACATGTTGTTGAGCTTGATTGCCGCCGTGTAGCCACCCATGCACGCCGTGCCGAAGCCGTTAATGACGCGCTGCACAAGGATGTTGCCGACGCTGATGAAGCTCTGCTGAATCGCGCTGGGGATGGCGATAATCAACATCTTTTTCAGCAGCACTCCGGAGAAAAGCGGGCATTTCTCGCCGCCGACGACCTCACGCACCTTCTTCAGTACGAAAATCACGGCGACAATGCCGCTGATGGACTGGCACAGGAACGTCGCCCATGCCACGCCGGGCACGCCCATGTGGAAGTCACGGACGAAGAGGATATCCACAAAAATATTCGTAATCGAGGACACGGCGAGGAAGTAGAACGGCGTTTTGGAATCCCCCAAGGCGGAGAAAATGCCCGTCGCGACCTGATAGAGCATCAGGAAAACATAACTCATGAGGTAAATTTGGATGTACGCCACGGAGTCCTTCATCGTCTCCACAGGCGTGTCCAGCAGTGTCAGCATCCATTCGGACGTCAGTATTCCGACAGCGCTCAGCACCACGCCGAGAATGCCGCAGAAGATGAGCGCGGTCGTCACGCAGGTATGCACCTGCTTCATTTCCTTCTGCCCGAACAAGTTCGCCGTCACAACGGATGTGCCGATGTTGCAGCCAAACGCGATGGCGATGAAAATCAGCGTGATTTCGGAGCTGTTGCCGACAGCGGCAAGCGCCTCGGTGCTGATGAAATGCCCCGCAACGAAGCTGTCCGCGATGTTGTAGAGCTGTTGGAAGATGATGCTGCCGAACAGGGGCAGCGAGTAAGCGAGCAGCACCCGGCCGGGCTTGCCGACGGTCAAATCCTTCATGAGGAATGCCTTCTTTCTGTGCGTAATCCATCGCTCATTTTACGCTTGACAAGCCATGATGTAAAATATATAATTGCTATGGCATTCATATTTTGGAGGAATGATTGATGGAACTGACCCAGCTGACGTACTTCCTGACCGTTGCGCAAATGCAGCACATGACGCGCGCCGCCGAAGCGCTGCACATTGCGCAGCCCGCGCTGACGAAATCGGTGCAGCGGCTGGAGAGCGAATTGGGTGTGCCGCTGATTGCGCGCAAGGGGCGCGGCATTGCGCTCACGCCCTACGGTCAACGGCTGGCGGACGAATTGCAGCAGCCGCTGAATCAACTTTCGCACATTCCGGAAATGATGCGGCAGATGGCGAATCAGCAGGCGCGAACACTGCATGTGTGTGTGCTTGCTGCGTCGGATTTGGTGACGGACGCCGCCGTTCGCTTCCGCCAGACACATCCGGACGTGCATTTTGCAATGACACTGCTCCCCCGCATCAGCGACGCGGCGCATCCGCCGTATGACCTGCTGGTGGATTCGGACGGGATGAACGGCGACGACGGGTTTCATGAGCGGATTCTGCTCGCCGTGCCGCAGTCCTCCCCGCTCGCAGCGCGAACCTCCCTGTGCCTAAATGACCTGCGCGGGCAGGAGTTCATCAGCGTGATGGGCAACCGCCGTTTTCGAGAGCAGTGCAGCCAGCTTTGCCAGCAGAGTGGATTCATGCCGCAGTATGCCTACGAGTGCACCGGGCCGTCGACCGTCCGCAACCTGATTTCGCTCGGCTGCGGCGTGGGCTTCTGGCCGGAATACACATGGGGCGCGCCGTGCGAGGGCATCCGGCTGCTGCCGATTGACGACCCGCGCTGCGTCCGGCGAATTGTCCTGCGCTGCGATGCCAGCGGCGACATTCGCCCATTGGCGGAGGAGTTCCGTGCAGCATTGCAAGATGAACTTCAACTGCTCGCATCGAAAAAGCGCGCCTGACGTTTCTGCCAGACGCGCTTCGTTCATGTCAGTGAAATCCAGTAATGCTCCAAGTCGATATTCTCGCCGTCTTCATGCACCGTTTTCTCGTAGACGCCGCCGTTACGCAAAATTGTCTTGCGGCTGCCCACGTTCCACGGTTCACAGGCGACCATCACCCGCTTTAAGCCGATTTCGCGGCAGTACGTCAACACGTTGTGAAGCATCCACGTCGCGATACCCTGCTGCCGCTCATCCGGGCGCACCGAATAGCCGATATGCCCCGCGTAATTGCGCAGATAGTCGTTCAGCTCGCGCCGCACCTGAATCATGCCGACGATTTTCTCCCCGCGAAGGCAGACAAACTGCGTCGCCGGTACCCAATGCGGCGGAGTTGTCGCCGGGTCATCCAGCTGACGGCAGAACGCCAGCCAGTCCGCCGGATTTTCCATGCGCTTCAGCGGCCCGCAGCCGTCCATGCTGCTATCTGCGTCCAGCATCGCCTGCCGATACGCGGCAATTTCATCAAGCAGTGATTCGTCCGGGATTGCCAGCCGCAGTTCGTCCATTTCTTACTCCTCCACCACCGCGCGAATCCCCTTCACGCGGCGCACCACGTCCGCAAATTCATCCGGCGTCAGCGACTGCGCACCGTCACACAGCGCGTGTTTCGGGTCATTGTGTACCTCAATCATCAAGCCGTCCGCACCCGCCGCCGTCGCTGCCATCGCCATCGGCTTCACCAGTCGCGCAACGCCCGTCGCGTGGCTGGGATCAACCAGAATCGGCAGATGCGTCTTTTCGCGCAGCACCGGGATGCAGGACAAATCCAGCGTGTTGCGCGTCGCCGTCTCATAAGTGCGGATGCCGCGTTCGCACAGGATGACTTGGTCGTTGCCGCCTGCCATGATGTACTCAGCGCTCATCAGCCACTCCTGAATCGTGTTCGCCAGCCCGCGCTTGAGCAGAATCGGCTTATGCGTCTTGCCCAGCACCTTCAGCAGCTCGAAATTCTGCATGTTGCGCGCGCCAACCTGAATAACGTCCACATCGTCGAACAGCGGCAGATGTGAGGCGTCCATAATTTCCGTCACAACGGGCAGTCCCGTTGCTTCCTTCGCTTTCAGCAGCAGCTTCAAGCCGTCCTCATGCAGCCCCTGAAACGCATACGGGCTGGTGCGCGGCTTAAACGCGCCGCCGCGCAGGAGCGTTGCGCCCGCCGCTTTGACCGCCTTGGCGACCGTGACCATCTGCTCTTCGCTCTCCACGGAGCAGGGGCCGGCGATAATCTGGAACAAGCCGTGCCCGATGGTCACGCCGCCGCAATCCACCATCGTATCCTGCGGATGGAACTTACGGTTTGCTTTCTTGTAGGGTTCCTGAACGCGGCGGACAGCCTCCACTGCATCCAGCGAGGAAATGAGGTCGGCGTCCACGCGCGTCGTGTCGCCCACCAGCCCCAGAATGGTGCTGTTTTCGCCTTTCGATTCGTCGATGCGCAGCCCCATGCCAAGGAGAAATTGTTTCAGTCGGTCAATCTGTTCCTGCCGTGCTTCGTGCTTCAAGATGACAATCATGGTATTTCCTCCATACTTCCGGACATCATTGTCCACTACAATTTGAAACTAATTCGATTCTAAAACATGGCATCGAGCATAGCAGATTTTTCGTTCCGGCAAAGCTGAGTGAAGTGAGGCGTACTGGAGGTACGCGCGAGCGGAACGAAGCAAAGCCGGGGCGGAAAAGATGCTGTGCGAATGACATGCTTCAGATGAGAATTAGTATAAAACAGCGAAAGCGCCCTGCCGCCAATGTTCTGGCCAGCAGGGCGCTTTTCTCATCTCCGGGAGAATACGCCAAATCACGCCCTGCTTTCTTGATGCAGCGCGTAATAATAACCAACCGCGAAACGGTTCATCATGGCGTTCCTGCTCCCTTCGTCTGTTCTTGGCATCTATCATAGCGCAAAAAGCGCAAAAAAGCAAGAGGAAAATTGTTTCTCTCCTGCTTTTCTGCATATTTTTATGTGGATTCATACTATTTCCAAATGAGAATGCGCCAAGGCGCGAGCAGATGGCGCAGGCGAATGCAGGAAATAGTATTAGTCGTTGTTCTGCGCTTCCATGTCCTCCAGATAACGTTCGAGTTTGCGCTTGACGCGCTGGAGGGCGTTGTCGATGCTCTTGACGTGGCGACCCAGGTTGTCCGCGATTTCCTGATAGCTTTTCCCGTCCAGATACGCCGCCAGCACTTCCTGTTCTAAATCCGACAGCACTTCGTCAATGCGCTGATGGATGCCACGCAAATCCTCCTGGCTGATTATCAGCTCTTCCGGATTCGACGAATGCCCTTCCGCGCAGACGTCCAGCAGCGTGCGGTCGCTTTCCTCGTCGTACAGCGGTTTGTTGAGCGACACATAGCTGTTCAGCGGGATATGCTTCTGTCGCGTCGCGGTTTTGATGGCAGTGATAATTTGGCGCGTAATGCACAGTTCGGCAAAGGCACGGAAGGATGCAAGTTTCTCCGGCCGGAAGTCGCGAATCGCCTTGTAGAGTCCAATCATGCCTTCCTGCACGATGTCCTCGTGATCCGCGCCGATGAGAAAGTAGCTGCGCGCCTTGGAACGGACGAAGTTTTTGTACTTGTTCAGCAGATATTCCACCGCCACCGAGTCCCCCGTGCGGCACAGCGCCACCACGTCCTCGTCCGTCATGCCCTCATAGACCGAATGGGCGGCACTGCTGCTCAGCAGCGGCACGGAAGCAGGCTGTTCCGGTTCGCCGGGCACAGCCTGTCTCAACGGAAAATCCAGCAAAAATGCATCGTCTTCCGGCAGCATCGGCTCTTCCTGCTCCATCGGGTCATTGTCCTGATTCATTGCATTCATTCGATCGTCTGACAAACTGTTCACCTGCTTTTCGGGCGGCGCAGGGCGCGTCTCCCGCTTCACTCTCCGCGCCGCAGCTTTTCCAGCCGTGCGCGGATGTCCTCCGGCATTCGGGAAAAAATCGTGTTTCGGTTCATGTTGGGCTGATTCTGGTGCGCCGACATGCCGCTTTTGCGCATTTCGCGAAGTTCGCGCAGCAGTTCCCGGCTGGTCATGCGGATCGCGCCGCTGGACAGCACCTGCGATTGCTCCAGCCCGTCCGACGTAGCGACGCGCAGTTCCCGATAGCGCGGGGTCTGTGCCGCGGCGCGCTCGATGTAGCTGTCCGCCGTTTCGCCGTGGCGGGTGAAAACCAGCGTCAAATCGCCGTGTTTCTCCTCGGTCGTCGTCGTGCGCTCGGACTGGTAACCATCGAACACCAGCAGGATTTCCTCGCCCGAAAATCCGGCGTAGTCCTCCAATTGGCGCATCAGCCGGTCGCGCGATTCGTCCAGCGACCAGCCCTTTTTCTCCGCCTCGCTCCACGCGCCAATGACGTTGTAGCCATCGACAATTAGCAGCGGTTTCATACCCGGCGGCTGGACAGCACGCGGTACATCACCACGCCCGCCGCAACGGACGCATTCAAGCTGTCCAGATGCCCCGCCATCGGCAGGGACACCTTCTGGTCGCAGTTTTCCAGCACGAGATGGCTGATGCCCTCGCCCTCGCTGCCGACAACCAGCGCCACGCCGCCCTTGAAGTTGACCTTCTCGTAGTCCGTGCCGTCCATCGTCAGCGCATATGTCCAGATGTTGCGCGCCTTGAGCATTTCAATCACACGGGTCATGTTCACAACGCGCGCAACCTTGATGTGCTCAATCGCACCCGCGGATGCCTTGACTGCTGCCGGGGTCAGCCCGACTGCGCGGCGTTCCGGCACGATGACGCCATGCGCACCCACACACTCGGCGCTGCGGATAATCGCGCCCAGATTGTGCGGGTCGGTGATGCCGTCCAGCAGAATCAGGAACGGGTCTTCGCCCTTTTCCTCCGCTTCCGCCAGCATCGCCTCGACCGTGCTGTACTGGTACGCCGACGCGAACGCCACCATGCCCTGATGGTTCTTCGCCAGCTCGTTCAGGCGCTGATGTTCCACTTCCTGCACCGGGATGTGCGCTTCCTTCGCCATCTGCACGATTTCGCGCGCAGAGCCGGTCAGCTCGCCCTTCTGCACCAGCAGCTTTTCGATATCACGACCCGCCTTGAGCGCCTCACGAATCGGGTTGCGCCCTGCCAGCAGGTTCTCCTGCACTGCTTCTTCCGCCACGGGCTGCGCCATCACGGGCGCAACAGCCACCGGGCGGTACTCCGAATCGCGGTAGGACGGTGCCGGACGCTCGTCGGTCATTTCCGGGCGGCGATCATAGCGGTCGCGGCGCTCGTAGGGCTTGCGGTCGCCAAAAGACTTCTTCTCGCCGTAGGGCTCGCGGTCGCCAAAAGACTTCTTCTCGCCGTAAGGCTTGCGGTCGCCGAACGACTTCTTCTCGCCGTAGGGCTTGCGGTCGCCGAACGACTTCTTTTCGCCATACGCACGGTTGTCGTCGCGCTTGCCCGCCGGACGTCCGCCGTGGCGCGCCCCACGGTACTCCGAGCCTTCTTCCACCCACTTTTCGCGCCCAAAGGACTTCTTGCCCTGCGGCTTGTGGGACGGTGCATTGTCATAGTATGCCATATTTCAAATTCCTCTATTCTTATTCATTGTCGGTTGATTGATTCTGCTTTTTCTGTTCGTCTGCCAGCGAATCGAGCCATTCGCGCCTTGTCCGGCGAATCTCCCCTGCCTTGCCGCAGGATTTTTCCCCTTCCGGACACGCGCCGCGCAGACATCCGGGCCCCGCGTCCGCAAACAGCGCCGGGGCAATTTCCATGCACAGGCGGTGCATCTCCGTCGCCAGCGCGCGGATTTCCCACTGTGCGCGGCTGCACATGCGCAGGCTGAAGAAGTGCCGCAGCTCGCGCACGTTCATTGTCACCATCATGCGCGTTTCGCAAGCGCCGGGCAGCACGAACCGGGCATCCTCATTGCCGCCCTCGCCCGCGCCGAGCTTCTCCTGCCACCCAGTATACCACTGGTGCATGGTGTCCATCTGCCGCTCAAACTCCGCAACGGCGTCTTCGCCCAGCGCCTCGATTTTCGGCGGAACGATGTAGCCAAAGCCCTTCTCGTAGCTGACGTAGCGCTGGCTCTGCACCGAGAAGCTGGCAAGCCGGTGGCGGGTAATCTGCGCCAGCAGGACGCGCGAAACGCCCTCCATCGCAAAGGTGAAGCTGGCGTGTTCCAGCACGGATTCATGCCCCATCGACAAAATCCGGCTGACGAACTCGCTCTGGTCGTCACGGCTGACGCGCTGCTGCAAGCTGTCCACCGTCGCACGGGAGTAGCACAGCCGAGCGCCGAGCGCCACGACCTCCTCCGGCGAAAGCGTATGGCGAATCAGGGCGACTTTCATGGTTGAGCGGGGCATGATGCAACCTCCTGACTTTTTCGGAACAATTCAAGCAGCCGCGTCTCCTGCCCAGTCAGGTACAAATACCCGACGAGGGCTTCCAGCGCCGTTGCTGCCTGATAGTCCATGGCGGTCTGATTTCGAGGCGCAGCGTGGTGCGCGTGGGTATTGCGCCCACGGCGGACAATGGCGTTTTCTTCCTCGGTCAGCGCTCCCTCGATGCGTGTCAAAGCCTCCGCCTGTGCGTGTGCATTGACGACCGTGACCGCCGCCTGATGGCAGTGATGCAGATTATACCCCCGGTACAGCAGGCGCGACCGGGTCAGCAAATCATAGACCGTATCCCCGATATACGCCAGCTGGAGTGGATTCAGGCGGCGTGCATCATCTTTGGTCATCGGCGCTTCTTCGCGCAGGGTCAAAGGCATTTCCTCCTTCATATGCCCGAAAAAGACAGGCATACCGAATGAAGCGTCCTTTACAGACACAACCAGTGTATTATACCATATTTTCGCCCTGTCCGACAAGGGTTTTCCGCACCTTTGGGGAAGAAAATTTGTCGCGCGTGCCGTTTTCCGGACACAAAAATACCGAACCGCGATTGCGATTCGGCATGTGGTACACCATTAGGGACTCGAACCCTAGACACCCTGATTAAGAGTCAGGTGCTCTACCAACTGAGCTAATGGTGCATAGACCCTGCAAGCAGGGTCATGCAGCTGTACACCATTAGGGACTCGAACCCTAGACACCCTGATTAAGAGTCAGGTGCTCTACCAACTGAGCTAATGGTGCATAGACCCTGCAAGCAGGGTCATAAGCGTACACCATTAGGGACTCGAACCCTAGACACCCTGATTAAGAGTCAGGTGCTCTACCAACTGAGCTAATGGTGCACATCTGCGAAGCATCCGTCTACCTTATGAGCGGCGTTTGCATCAGCAGATAATATTATAGCGCGATTCAGCGATTTGTCAAGAGGGAAAATCACTTTTTTTCGAGAAAAATCAGCTTTTCTGCGCATTTTCATGTGTCCACGGGGCATTTCGCCCGTCCAGACCCGCCAGAATGCCGCTTCCAAAGGCGAACATCAGGTTGAAGCCGCCGCAGTCGCCGTCCACATCCAGCACCTCGCCCGCCGCGTACAGTCCCGGCAGGCGGCGATTTTGCAATGTCGCCGGGTCAAAATCCGCGACCGACGCCCCGCCCGACGCCACCTGTGCGCTCTCGAAGCCCTTCACGCCGCGAATCGGCAGCAGCCACGCATCCGCCGTTTTCGTCAGGCGCTCCGCCATGTCCGCTGTCATCTGCCCGCACAGGCTGCTTTCGGTTACGCGCCAATCCGCCTGACGCATCAGCGCCGCCGACAGTCGCGGCACGCACAGCCCCGTCAGCAGCTCCGCCATCGGGCGCTGCGCCCAGTTTTTCCGGCGGTGGTGCAGTTCCCGGCGGAAATCGCCCGCATCCGCGAAACCCATGCCCTTCACCAGCGACACGCGAAGCATCCGCCCATCCTTTGCATACCGTGCGCACTGCATCACGCACACGCCGCTGACGCCGTAATCCGCGAACAGCAGCTCGCCATCCTCCTCATGCAGGACGCTTTTCCGGTCGATAACCGCCACCTGTGCCTTGACGCGGATGCCGCTCAGCCCCTTGATTGACGTGCTATCTGTGATAATCTGCGTCAGCGCGGGCGCGAAAGTCGTCGCGGGGCAGCCGAGATTCGTCAGCAGACGCAGGGCGCTGCCGTCGCTGCCGAGCTTGGGCTGGGCGCATCCGCCGCCGCTGATGATAACGCGGTTCGCCCGAAAGCGCTGCCCATCCGCCGAGAGCGCCGTCCAGCCATCATTTTCGCGGTGCAGCGCTGTGATGGATACGCCCGTCACCACCCGCACATGCAAGGCGGTCAATTGCAGGCGGAGCGCATCCAGCACGCTTGAGGCCTGCGAACTGACGGGGTACACGCGCCCTGCCTCTTCCTGCCGAAGCCGCAGTCCAAGATGCTCCCAGAAGGCTTTCTGTGCCTCTGCGCCGCATTGAGACAGCACATCCGCCGCGAACGCCGCATTTCCCGGATAGCGCGGTGCACCCGTGTTCATCAGGTTGCAGCGGCCGTTGCCCGTCGCGAGGATTTTTTTGCCAACGCGATCCATTTTTTCCGCCACCGTGACCGTATCGCCGCATTCCGCCGCCGCAATCGCCGCCGCCAATCCTGCCGCGCCGCCGCCGATGACCAAAACGCTTCCCATAATCTGTGTTTCCTCCGCTTCTTTCCTGTATGCCGCGCTGCCTGATGACATAGGCTATCCGTGTCATAGGAGGCGATAACTTTGACGCAGCAAGGCAAAAAGGCCACTTGGCGCTCACTCGTCGCGCTGGAAGCCGCCACGCTTGGCGCAGGGGCGCTCGTCGGCTACATCACCCGCGACGGCATGGACTTCTTCCACGCTCTGAACAAACCCGGCTTTGCGCCGCCGGGCTGGCTCTTCCCCATCGTTTGGAGTATCCTCTATGCGCTGATGGCGTACTGCATGTGGCTCGTCCTGCGCGCACAGGGGCGTGACCGTTTCCTGCTGCTGGGGCTGTATATCGCCCAGTTAGCCGTCAACCTGATGTGGCCCGTGCTGTTCTTTATCCTGAAAGCGCTTGGGCTTTCCTTCTTCTGGCTGATTCTGCTGCTCTGCCTGGTTTTCATCATGGCGGTGCATTTCGGGCAGCAGAAGCCCCTCGCCGGATGGCTGCTCATGCCGTACCTGCTGTGGGTGACGTTCGCGGGCGTGCTGAATTTCGCCGTCGCCCGCCTGAACCCCTGATGCACGCTCCATGGCGTAAATCTTCCGCAGCGGCGCGGTCAGTGTGCCGTCCGGCTCGTAAATCATCAGCGGCGGTTCGGGGTGCAGCATCGGGCGCGCATCCTTGAGCGCCTCAATCATCACCAGATTTGCTGCCTTCTGCGCCGAGGGGTAAATCAGCTGGAACCGCTTCGGCGCAAGTCCGGCTTTCTCCATGTCCTTCATCACTTCCAGCATCCGCGCCGCCGGATAGATGACCGCCATCCGCCCCTTGCCGCGCAGCAGATGATACGCCATCTTGAACCACGCCGTCAGCCCACTTTTCTGCTGATGGCGCGCCAAGGACAGCGTCTGCGCCGGATTCGGCAGTGTCGTGCCATGATGCCCATACGGCGGATTGCACACAATGACGTCGATGCTTCCGGGCGCAAGCACCTCGTCGGCACTCTCCACCGGCAGAGCGTGGATGCGGATGATATGTTCCAGCCCGTTGAGCTGCACGCTCCGCCGCGCCATATCCGCCATATCCGGCTGAATTTCAAACGCATCGACGCTTTTCGCGCGCCCCATGCCTGCCAGCAGCAGCGGCAGGATACCCGTCCCCGTGCCAAAATCAGCACAGCGATCGCGGCTTTCCGCCCGCACGAAGCTCGACAGCAGCACGGCATCCATGCCGAAGCGGAAGCCCTGCTCCTTTTGCAGGATGCGCAGCCCCGCCTGCTGCAATTCGTCCACCCGTTCGCCGGGCAGGATGGTCAGTTTTCCGGCGCAATCAGCGTCAATCGGCTTGTCAGACAATAGCCTTCCTCCCCTTCTTCTGTCCGCACACGGCACCAGATTTCGCCCTTTTCCAGCACGGTCAGCACCAAATCCGCTTCGACTTTCGCCGTTTCGGGCGCATCGGCGCTGCACCACTGGTAGAGCGTTTCTGCCTGGTGGATTCTCGCTGTCCACCCAGTCACTTTTTCCAGCGTCACGTCCAGAATCGGCGTATCGCTGATGACGACCGCACCGGGCGCGCTGTCGCTCAAATACTGCGACGCGCAGTAACCCTCTTTGCCGCCGTAGCGGATGTAACTCCAGCCGTTTTCCTGCGAAATGAATGTCACCAGTGCGCCGCGCGGAAGCCACTGCACAATCGATGCGCCCGCATTGGGCGACTGCCGCATCGCCAGCGAATCCGACTTTGTGCTGACGTATTTCTGCCCCAGCGGCGCGTCCGGCTGCTCGCAGGAGAGCGTATCCGCCGTGAAATAGCCCGTCATCTGCCCGACCGAGGCATAGCACCAATTGCCGCTCTGTGCAAGCACCGTCACCTGCGTTCCTCGCGGGATTGTCGCCAGCACTGCCGCATCCGCAGCCATCGCCTGACGAAGCGGCGCATCGTCCGCGCTCACCCACGCAACGTAGCTGCCAGCTGACACGTCATCTTCCACCTTCGCGGGCGGTTCGGACGCAGCTGGGACAGGCGTTGGCGCTTCACTTGGTTCAGGGGATGCCGTCGGTTCGAGCGTTGCGCCCGGTGTGGGCGTCCCACTCGGTGTGGGCGTCCCACTCGGCACATCAAAGCGCAGGTACTGCGTCATGACGTACCCGGTCAGGCTGCCCCAGCGAACGGCACACCACGTTTCGCCGTTTGCCATGACGACAATGCTCGTTCCCTTCGGGATTTCCGCCAGCACGGGGTATTCTGTGCCCGCACCCTGCCGGAGGTTGAGCGTCGAGGCGGTGGAATTGACAATCGCGGTCTGTTCGCCGCTTGTCGTCGGCACAGGCGTCAATTCGATGCCGACGGCGCTGAAATCAAGGCTGCTTGCCAGCACATAGCCGTCAATGCCACCCGCCGTCACGCGGCACCAGCTGCCGTCGCTGCTCTGCACGGCAATTTGAACGCCCTGCGGCAGGGGCATCAGCACCACCGCAGCAGTGGACGGGGTCGCCCGAAGCGCTGTCGCCGTCCTGACCATCGCAGAACGCCCGGTCTGGCTCGTTTTGCCCGGATAAGTATCGCTGAACGTGAGATACCCCGCCGCGCAGTAGCCTGTTTTCGCGCCATACTGTATGCTCGCCCAGCCGTTCTCCACCGCGAACACGCACAGCACTGCGCCGCCGGGGATGGTGGACTGCACCGCCGCATCGTAGCTGCCAGACGCGCGCAGATTCAGTGAATTCGTGCCGGTCACGGTCGCCCAGCGGGTGATGGGTGTCGGGTTTTCGTCGCTCTGCGTCGGCGGCGTGCCGGTGAACGTCAGGTTTTCCGTGCGGACGTAGCCGACAATCCGCCCGAAGCGGATGAGCGTCCAATTATCGCCCTTCGCCAGTACAGTCACGGCTGTTCCGGCGGGCAGCGTCGTCAGCAACGCGCCGTTGTCCGAGGCGGTCAGGCGCACGTTCAGCACGTCCTCCACATTCACCAGCGTCACCATGGCCTGATTAGGCGCGGCGGGCGAAATCGTCGCGGGGGCTTCAGTCGCCGTCACGGGCGCGTCGCCCACGGGCGGCAGAATCGTGTGCGTGAAGGTGTACTGCATTCGCACGCAGTTCTCGTAGTAGAAGCCGAGAATCTGGTCGTAGGTATAGCCCAGGTTCGCCATCTGCTGCGCCCCGCGCTGGCTCATGCCGATGCCGTGTCCGTAGCGCCTGACGGTCAGCACGAACGTCTCCCCATCCGCCTTGACCGACCAGAGTTCGTTTTTCGTCTTGTTAATGGACAGATTGAGTGCGCTTTCCAGCTCGCTGAAAATGTCGAACGTCAGCGTCAATCGGCGTGTTTCGCCATTCACAAGCGCCGTCACGTCAAAATCCAGCTTCGTATATAAGCGGCTGGGTGCGGCGTACTTCGGCGTGTGCGGCGTAACGGCCTCGATGCGCAGAATCGTTGCATTCGGCGCTTTCGCCTGCAACAGGCGCGTCAGGCTTTGATTCTGGCTTGCGTGGGCAAATGCAGCGTAAATCGTCATCTTGCGCGTGCTGCTGTACGGGTTCATGCGGTCGAACGGGTCGTCCTTAACCGTCAGGTAATTCACGCCGGATGAGCCCCACGCGTTGCGGGCGGATTCGGTCTGCCCGCCGTTGGACGCGGTGTAGTACGTCCCGGTCAGCTTGCCGTCGTTCATGGCGACGATGCCGCGCGTTGCGTCCACCGCCTCCGCCGCCCGGTCGCGCTCCGCCGGACTGCCGTTGTACACCTGGTCAGCGGTCGTGTCCACAACGTCGTAGACCTTCGATGCGTTCGCATTCATGGCGCGCAGGGTGTACGTCCGCGCCGCAACCGCCTGTGCTTTCAGGGCTTCCAATGCCGAGGAGGACCCCATTTCATACGGCACGACGCCATAGAGGTACGATTCGATGTACACGTTCGCCACGACGTACAGCCGGTACGTCCCGCTTTCCAGCTTCGACACAAGGTGCAAGTCACCGGGGTAGACATTCTGCGGTCTTCTTACCTGTGCAATGCGGAATCCGCCGTCCGTCTGCCGCCGCCTGAGCGCCATCTCCCGCCCCATGCTGACCGTCTCGCTGCCCCGCGTCAGGCGGATTTCGCCCGTCGCGCTGCTGTGGCTGATGCTGACTTTCTCGCCATTCGCCAGCGCCATCGTCTGCCCGCCGCTGACCGCCATTGCGCCGACCGCCGTCACCGTAAGCGACGCAGGATTGCTGCCAATGGACAGCAGGCGCACACGCACCATGCCGTTGCGTGTGGCAGCGCTCCGCTCCAGCGGCGCGGAGTGCACGGCAACATCCGCTGTATCCTCGGCGAGCGCAGCGGGTAAGCCGGACGTTCCGGGTACAGCCGACAAAATCAGGAAAAGCATCAGAAGCAGGCACAGCGCCCGCTGGTATCGGAATTGCACGGGAAAATCCTCCTTGTGGTGATACTTCTCCTCCATTGTAGCAGAAAGCGCCCGGCGTGTCATGCAGATTGTAACAAACCGCGCTGGAAATTTCCGTCACGCACAAAAAGGCAGGCGCTCCGACCTGTTGGGTTCAGGTCAGAACGCCTGTCGGATAATGCGGATTATTCCTGCGTTTCCGTTTTCTTCGCGCGCGGCTTGCGGGCAGGTTTGTCTGCCTTTGCCGCTTCCTTCGCCGCCTTGTCCGCCTCGATTTCCGCCTTCGTGCGGCGCTTGCGGGCGGGCTTCGCGGGAGCTTCCGCGGTCACTTCCGCCGCAGCGGCTTTTGCCGCCTTGTCAGCTTCAATTTTCGCCTTTGTGCGGCGCTTGCGGGTAGGCTTTGCAGGCGCTTCGGCGGCTTTCGCGACCTTCTCCGCTTCCTTCGCCGCCTTGTCGGCCGCAATCTGCTCCTTCGTGCGGCGGACGCGCTTGGGCTTCACGGGTTCTTCCTTCTCATACGGATACGGAACGACCACTGGGTTCGCCTCCGCGTCGTCATCAGAAGATGCCTTCTCCTGATTCGATGCGGAGTCATGGTCGAAACGCCCGCTCACCAAGCCTTCGTACAGTTCCATATATTTCTTAGAGGAGTTCGTCCAGCTGTAATCGCCAGTCATGCCGCGCTGCTGGAGCGTGTGCCACACATCCTTGTGGTTCTCGTAGTAGTCGATGGCGCGGTTGATGACATTGAGCATGTCATTGGCGTTGTAGTTGAAGAACGTGAAGCCATTGCCGTCGCCAGTGTACTCGTTGTAGGACAGCACCGTGTCGCGCAGACCGCCCGTCTCGCGGACAATCGGCACTGTGCCGTAGCGCAGGGCAATCAGCTGGCTCAAGCCGCACGGCTCGAACTGGCTGGGCATAAGGAACATGTCGCAGCCCGCGTAGATTTGATGCGCCAGCGCGTGGTCCATCGCAAACCGCGCCGCGACCTTGCCCTTGAACTCGCCCTCTGCCCACGAGAACAGATTGACATAGCGGCTCTCGCCCATGCCCAGCACAACCAGCTGCACGTTCTCGCTCATCAGGTCGCCGATGATGTAGTCCACAAGGTCAAGCCCCTTCTGGCTGCTCAGGCGGCCCACCATGCCGATAATCGGCACATTCGGGTCAACGGTCAAACCGAGCTTCTCCTGCAATTCCGCCTTGCACTTTGCCTTGCCGGACAGGTCATCCGCGGTATATTCCGCCGGAATGCGCGCGTCCGTCGCGGGATTGTAGTCCGCCATGTCGATGCCATTGAGCACGCCGAACACTTCACGCTTGCGCGCGCGGAGCAGACCATCCAGCCGCTCGCCGTAGTACGCCGTCTGAATTTCCTCGGCATAGGACGGGCTGACGGTGGTGATGATGTCGGAATACACCAGCGCAGCCTTCATGAAGTTCGCGCAGCCGTAGCACTCCAGCTTGTCGTCCGTCCACAGGCTGTCGCCCAGACCCAGCACGTCCTGCACTTCGCGGATGCCGAACACGCCCTGATACTGCAGATTGTGGATGGTGAACATGGTCTTGATGTTCGCGAAGAACGGCAGGTGCGCATACTGAATTTTCAGCAGTGCGGGCACCATGCCGGACTGCCAGTCATGCGCATGAATCACGTCGGGCTGGAAGTCCAGCAGCGGCAGGGCGTTCAGCGCCGCGCGGCAGAAGAAACCAAAGCGTTCGTACTCGTCGCCGCCCATGCCATAGATATACGGACGGCCAAAATAGAACTTGTTGTCCACAAAGTAGAACTTCACGCCGTCCTTTTCCAGCAGCTCAATGCCGCAATACTGACGGCGCCAGCCCAGCGCAACCTCAAAGTCGGTCACATGGGTCATCTGGTCAACATACTGCTTCGGCACCGCCGCATACAGGGGCAACATCACGCGCACGTCGTGACCCTGCTTCGCCAGAACGGGCGCCAGCGCGCCGACAACATCCGCCAGACCGCCGGTCTTGATAAACGGGACGCACTCGCTCGCCGTAAAGAGAATTTTCATCGTTTCTATCCTCCATCAGAAATATTTCCTGCCGGGGGCAAGGGAAAAACAATCAGGGAAATTCAGCGAATTAAGCTCAGATACGATTTTCAGATGAGAATGAGCCAAGATGCGAAGCGAATTTTTTCTTTCCTGCTAACGGGAGTGAAACGCAGCGTAGCAGCGCTACGCTAAGTGGAACGACCGGACGCAGGAAGGAAAAAGGCGCGAGCAGATGGCTCAGGCGAATCTGAAAAGCGTATCCAAAAAACCGCACCAACAGTATAGCACATATTGGCGCGGTTTGCAAATCCGAACCGCGTCAGTGATTCAGGCGATTCGTTTGTTAGATGACAACATTCTTCGCGATAACAATCGGGTACGCCGCCGGGCCGATGAGCCGCGCGCTGCGCTTGATGACCGTCTGCTTGTCCAGAATGCAGTTTTCGATGGAAGCGTCGTTGTGCACCTGACCATCCTGCATGATGATGCAGTTCTTCACATGCGCACCGGGGGCAATGCGCACGCCGCGCGCCAGCACAGAGTTCTCCACCGTGCCTTCGATAATGCAGCCATCCGCCACCAGCGAGTTGACGACGGTCACATTGTCGCCATAGCGGGCGGGCATCTCGTCGCGAACCTTGGTGTACACAGGCAGCTCCGCCGTGAACAGACGATGGCGAATCTGGGTATCCAGCATATCCATATTAAACTTGAAGTAGCTCTGCACGGAGTCCATGCGCCAGCACAGACCAGTGTACGCCCACGCATTCACGCGCGCCGTGCCTTCCGTCACCAGACGGAGCAGCACATCACGGTTGAAGTCATGATAGCCGTGCGCCACGCCCTTGTCCACCAGCGTGCGCAGCAGCTCACGCTTCATCACGACGACCTCCATGCTCGTCAGCGGCAGGTTCGGATGCGTCGGATCAACTTCCATGTCCGTCACCATGCCGCTTTCGTCCACCGCCAGATAGCAGCCCAGTTCGTCGCGCTGCATGTTCGGATCCGCGGTGTACATGATGGTGATGTCCGCGCCGCTGTTCTGATGATACGCCACAAACTCCGCGATATTCGCGTTGTAGATGATGGTGGAGTTGCTCAGCACCAGATATTCCTGCTTGGAGCGGGAGAGATAGTTGGTGTTGGAGCGCAGCGCATCCAGCATACCAGAGTACACGCCAACATTCTCGCGCGTCAGGAACGGCGGCAGCACCTTGAGGCCGTCATTCTTCCCGTGCAGATCCCACTCCTTGCCGGAGCCGATGTGATCCATCAGGGAGTGATAATTCTTCTGCATGATGACGCCGACGTTCTTGATGCCGCCGTTGACCATCGAGGACAGCAGGAAGTCAATGACGCGGTAGCGACCGCCCACAGGCAGCGCCGCGATGGCGCGGGTCAGGGTCAGCTCGCGCAGATTGGCGTCATTTTCGCCGGTGTAGATAACACCCATTACGTTTTTCATTTTCTTACATCCTTTCCGCTGCTGTGATTATCAGAATTTGGTGTTTTCGTCCACCTGCTGACCCGCGGTCACGCTGACACCGGCGGGAAGGGTGACACCCTGACCGACGACGGCGATATTGCCCGTCTCTTCGCCGACCATGCAGCCCGCACCAATCACGGCGTTCTCCGCCACAATCGCCCGACGGACAACCGCACCGCGCTTGATGACCGCATAGGGCATGACAACCGAGTCAATGACGCTTGCACCCTCTTCAATAGTCACGCCTGCGAAAATCACGGAGTGCTGCACAGAGCCGTAGACTTCCGAGCCTTCCGTAACCAGCGAATCGCTCACGACAGCGCCCTTGGCGATGTAGTGCGGCGCAAGGCCCGGATTCTTGGCATAGATGCGCCACTTCTTGTCATGCAGGTCAATCGGCATGGGCACGCTGAGCAAGTCCATGTTCGCTTCCCACAGGGACTCAATCGTGCCGACGTCCTTCCAGTAGCCCTCGAAGTTGTATGCCACCATGACCTGCTTGTCGTTCAGCATCGCGGGGATGATGTTCTTGCCGAAGTCATTGGCGGATGTCTTGTCTGCCTCGTCCGCGGTCAGGTACGCGCGGAGCTTCGCCCACGAGAAGATGTAAATGCCCATGGACGCCTTGTTGGACTTGGGCTGCTTGGGCTTTTCTTCAAATTCAACAATGTTGTCGTCCGCGTCCGTATTCATGATGCCGAAGCGGCTCGCTTCTTCCCACGGCACAGGGCGCACAGCAATCGTCGCATCCGCGCCTTTGCGGATGTGGTACTGCAGCATGGCGTTGTAGTCCATCTTATAAATATGGTCGCCAGAGAGAATCAGGACGTAATCCGGGTCATACTGCTCGATAAACGCCATATTCTGATAGATGGCGTTTGCCGTGCCGCGATACCAGTCGCCCGTCTTGCCCGTCTGATAGGGCGGCAGGACGAACACGCCGCCGGTGGACAAGTCCAAATCCCACGGTGCGCCGGAGCCGATGTAGGAATTCAGTTCCAGCGGCATATACTGCGTCAGCACGCCCACGGTGTCAATGCCGCTGTTGGTGCAGTTGGACAGCGGGAAGTCAATGATACGGTACTTGCCGCCGTAGGGAACAGCCGGCTTTGCCACCTTCTTAGTCAGGACACCCAGACGGCTGCCCTGTCCGCCTGCCAGCAGCATGGCAACACAGGTCTTCTTTTTCATGATGAGAACACGCTCCTTCATCCTTGTTTCTTGCGAAGCGCACCGACCGTGCAGGATTCGCGCCGCCCTCGGTGCATCAGGTGGCACGGTGATGTATGTGAAACAGCGCTTTCGCTCCTCCCCTGATTGCTGCGAGCGCCGATTCAGCCGATGGAAATGGAATTGGCTTTGCCGGCGGACTTTTCCGGCAGGGGCTGCGGTTTCTTTGCCGTTTGGGATGCTTTCTTTGGCGGCACATCCGCGATTTCCGGCACGACGCGCGCTTTCTTCGCCTTCTCCGGCAGCGGGTCGCGCTGATAGGTGAAGTACACCGTCGCGAGCGGCGGCACGCAGATATCGCAGCTGTATTGGAAATCCTGAAGCTGCTCTTCTTCCGTGCGAATCGCCCAGTTGTTGTACTGATTCGAGCCGCCGTATTCCTTGCGGTCGGTGTTGAAGCACTCCGTCAGCGTCCCCATCTGCGGCAGCCCAATGCGGTACTGCGGATGGAACACAGGCGTGAAGTTCGTCACGCACAGGAGCGAGTTGCCCCGCTTATCCGTGCGCAGGAACGCAACGATGGAGTTATCGCTGTCGTTCGCCTGAATCCACTGGAAGCCGTCCCAGCTGTCATCAATCTGGTAGAGCGCGGGCGTCGTGCGGTAGATTTCGTTCAGGCGCTTGCAGCACTGCTGCACCTGCGGATGATTCTCGTACAGCAGCAGGAACCAGTCCAGCTGGTCGTCATACTTCCACTCGATGAAGTGCCCAAACTCGCCGCCCATGAACAGCAGCTTCTTGCCCGGATGCGCCATCGTGTAGCCATACAGTGCGCGAAGTCCCGCGAACTTCTTCCACAAGTCGCCCGGCTGCTTGTCCAGCATCGAGTGCTTGCCGTGTACCACCTCGTCGTGGCTAAACGGCAGGATGTAGTTTTCCGAGAAGGCGTACATCAGCGAGAACGTCAGCTTATCGTGGTGATACTTGCGGTAGACCGGGTCGAGCTTGATATACGCCAGCATATCATTCATCCAGCCCATGTTCCACTTGAACCCGAAGCCCAGCCCGCCCAGATAAATCGGGCGCGTGACCATCGGATAGGCGCTGGATTCCTCCGCCACCATCATCACACCAGGGAAATCACGGTAGACGGTTTCGTTCATCCGCCGCAGGAAGGCGATGGCATCGAGATTCTCGTGTCCGCCGTACTTGTTGGGCAGCCATTGCCCCGGCTCACGGCAGAAGTCGTACATCAGCATGGACGTGACCGCATCCACGCGCAGCCCATCGGCGTGATACCATTCCAGCCAGAAGCAGGCGTTGGAGAGCATGAACGAGTTGACCTCGCCGCGCGCATAGTCGAACATGTGCGTCCCCCACTGCGGCATATCGCCGCGCCGGGGATCAGGATGCTCATAGCAGGGCGTACCGTCAAAGCGGCGCAGTCCCATTGCGTCGCGCGGGAAATGCGCGGGAACCCAGTCCAGCAGTACGCCGATGCCCGCCTGATGCAGCGCGTCAATGAGTGCCATCAGCTCCTTCGGTTCGCCGAAGCGCGCCGTCGCCGCATAGTAGCCGGACACCTGATAGCCCCACGACATATCCAGCGGATGCTCCATCACCGGCATGAACTCCACATGCGTGTAGCCCATTTCTTTCAGGTACGGCACGAGCTGTTCGGCAATCTCCGTGTACGTCAGGAACGTGCCATCCTTGTGCCGCCGCCACGAGCCAAGGTGCATCTCGTAGATGTTCACCGGACTGTGGTACGGGTCGTAGGCCTTGCGCGCCTCCATCCAGTCCGCGTCGCCCCAGCGGTAGCCGCTCAAGTCATAGATGCGGCTGGCAGTGTCGGGGCGCATCTGCATGGCGAACCCATAGGGGTCAGCCTTGTCCTGCCACGTCCCGTCCTGCGCCTGAATGCAATATTTGTAGGTTGTCAGTTTCTTTGCAGCGTCGGGATAATCATAGCGTTTCGGGTCGCTCTTCACGTCGAAGGTTTTCGCGGGCAGCCGCACTTCCCATGTACCGTCGTAGACCTTCTGCATGGGCGTTTTTTCCCTGTCCCACTGGTTGAATTCGCCAATGAGAGAAACTGCCCGCGCGTTCGGCGCCCAGACAGCGAAATGCCACATTTCCTGTCCGTCCTGCGTCACCGGGTGCGCGCCGAGCATCTCATAGGCTCTGCGGTTCGTTCCCTGATGGAACTGGTCCCGCACCGCGGCGGTCGGGCCGTTGTAGCGCATAGTTACACCTGCCTTTGCTTGCGTTGCGTTCCTCCGCCTGCAATCACGGAGATCCGCGTTTGCTTTCTTCACTCTTTTCACTTACTATTGAATCACTTTTATTCATTTTCGTCAAGTCATATTCAGCATTTTCTTCTGCATTTTTTGCGATTTTCGGAAAGTGCGTTCATTTTGACCGTAGACGATGCGGTAAGTATTTCGCCATTGCCGACATAAATTCCTGCTCATGCACGAAATTTTCCGTGCATAAACTGGTTTTGCGCCGTCGGAGCGAAAACTGTTTCCCCCGTGCGGCGATTTGTGCAATCCGAACATTTCCCGAAATTTCTGCGAAAAGGTTGTGTGCCCATGAAACAAAAACAGCTGTTGTCGTTTCTTGTGTGTATCCTGATGCTTTCTTCCTGTGCCGCGCCGACCGATTCCGCGCATGACAACGGCTTACCACTCCGGGTCTACTTCGCCGATGCGGAGGAAATCCGTCTGCTGCCGCTGGAAGACTACGTTTTCGGCACATTAGCGGCAGAGATGCCCGCGAATTACGCGCCGGAAGCGCTCAAATGCCAAGCAGTTGCCGCCCGTACGCGTGCCATCGCACAGAGCCGCGCGTTCGGCGGAAACGGGTGCGTCCGCCACCCGGACTGCGATATCTGCACGGACAGCGCGTGCTGTCAGGCATACCAGACGGATGCGCAGCTGCAAGCCCGCTGGGGCAGCGAGTACGTCGTCCTCCGCGCGCGCATTGACCGTGCGGTCCGCGCAACAGACGGCTTGCTGATCACCAGCGGCGGCTTGCCCATCGAAGTGCTGTACCACGCCTGTTCCGGCGGAAAGACTGAAGATGCCGCCGCCGTGTTCGCGTCCGCCAAGCCGTATCTGGTCAGCGTAGACAGTCCCGGCGAAGAGGGGTACGCCGGATTCCGCGCCGACACGTCCTTCTCCTGCGAGGAAGCGGCAGATCTGCTTCTGCGCGCTTTTCCCGGCTGCAGCGTGACAGCGGACACGCTGCCCAGCGCGATTCGTCTGCAATCCACGACTGCTTCCGGGCGCGTCGCGACGCTGCTGGTCGGCAGTCAAACTGTCCGCGGCACTGATTTCCGCAAAGCGCTTTCCTTGCGAAGCACCTACTTCACTTGGGAGGCGGATGGCGACCGCATCGTTTTCCACACCGTCGGATACGGGCACGGCGTCGGCTTGTCGCAGGCAGGCGCACAGGCGATGGCGGCGGGCGGCGCGGATTTCGCGGAGATTTTGGCGCACTACTACCCCGGCACGCAGCTGACGCGGATGGATAAAACAGGTTTTTCCGGCTCATAATAGGAGAAAACGCCCCATGCGGCATGGTTGAGGTGATTTTCTCATGGCTGACCGTCACTTTCGTTCTCTTTTCCGCGCGCTGCATCTGCGCCGGGAGCAGTGGACATTTCTGCTGATGGCGCTGTTGTGCGTCTCGGTGATTGTCGGCACGGCGCTGTGGACGCGGCAGGCGGAATTTGCGCGTGTGACGCCGACCCCGCCCATCTCCGGCGACATATCCGCCGCGCAGCTGCTCCAGCAGTCGCTTGACAGTGCGCAGACCGCGACGCCTGCGCCGACGACCGCCCCCACTAACCGCAGCGTTACCATGCCGCTCGAAAGCATGACGCTGCTGCGTCCCTTCGACAACACGCGGATGCGGCAAAGCAGCGCCACGGGCTTGTGGGCGCTGCACGATGCGGCGGATTACGCTGGTGTGGAGGGTGCGAAAGTCAGCGCCATGGCGGACGGCACCGTCATCAATTGCGCGGACAGCGGCGTTTTCGGCGCGTACGCGGAAATCGACCACGGCGGCGTCCTCGTGCGCTATGCGAACCTGTCGATGCTCTACGCGATTCGCGCGGGCGATCCGGTTCGCGCTGGGCAGACGATTGGCTTCATCGGGCGCACGATGCCGGAGGAATGTGACCTGCCTGCACACCTGCACCTGCGGATTGTCGTCGGCAATACGGCGGTTGACCCCGAAAAAGTGCTGCAAAACGGCATTTTTCCTGACCCGTAAAAAAAGACGCACATGGGTGTTGCATTTTCATCGAAATCGGCGTATAATACAGCAGGTTAAACTTGTATTATAACGTCTTATTCGACTTGGAAGGAGCGATTCCCTATGTGCGGCATCGTTGGCTATATTGGTGCGGAGCAGGCGCAAGACATTTTATTGGACGGACTTTCCCGATTGGAGTACCGCGGCTATGACAGCGCGGGCATTGCGGTCATGGACGGCGGTGTCATTCGGCTAAGCAAGGCGAAGGGACGGCTGGCGAATCTCGCCGCGCGGGTGGCATCAAATCCCCTGCCCGGCACCATCGGCATCGGTCACACGCGCTGGGCAACCCACGGCGAACCAAACGACATCAACGCCCATCCGCACACGGACATGAAAGGGCATATCGCCGTCGTCCACAACGGCATCATCGAGAACTACGAGGAGCTGCGCACTCAGCTGAAGGCGAAGGGCTGCGTGTTCGTATCCGAAACGGACACGGAGGTAATCGCCCATCTGCTGCATACGCTTTACGACGGCGACATGCTCTCGACCATTCTGCGCGCGCAGACGATGCTCGAAGGCAGCTACGCATTGTGCGTCCTGAACGCCGAAGCGCCGGATACGCTCTACTGCACGCGCAAGGATTCCCCGCTTGTCGTCGGGCTGTCCGACGGCGCACAGTACGTCGGCAGCGACATTCCTGCGCTGATTCGCCACACGCGGACGGTGGAGCTGCTTGATGAACGCGAAGTCGCCGTGCTGACCCGGAGCGGTGTACGCGTATACGACCATTTCGGCAACGAACGTGCGCTCAAGCCCATTCACGTTGATTGGGACGTGGAAGCGGCGGAAAAAGGCGGCTATGCGCACTTCATGCTCAAGGAGATTCACGAAGAGCCCGCCGCGCTGAAAAAGACGTTTTCCGCCCACGTCGACGCAGAAAAAATGGCGATTCGCCCCGGCGCGTTCCCGATTTCGGCGGAAGAAGCAAATTCCCTGCGCACGCTGACGATTGTCGCCTGCGGCACAGCGTACCACGCGGGTGTCGTCGGCAAGTATGTAATCGAGAAGCTGGCGCGGCTGCCCGTGGTGGTGGATGTAGCATCCGAGTTCCGCTATCGCAACCCGATTCTGGGCACAGGCGACTGCTTCCTTGCCATTTCGCAGAGCGGCGAAACGGCGGACACGCTGGCCGCCATGCGTGAGGCGGAGCGGCTGGGCGCAAAAGTGATGGCGCTGACGAACGTCGTCGGCTCGTCGATTGCCCGCACCGCTGGGGATTGCGTCATGTACACCTACGCCGGGCCGGAAATCGCCGTCGCAAGCACAAAAGCATACATCACGCAAGTGGAAATGATGGTGCTGCTGGCGATTGATCTCGGCGTGAAGCGCGGACATCTGACGGAGAGCGTAGCATCGGAGCTTCTGCGGCAGATGGCGGACATTCCCGCACTGGCGGAGCAGGTGATGGCGCTCGAACCCGCGGTGCAGCGCTTCTCCAGCCTGTACCACGACCGGCAGCATGTGTTCTACATCGGGCGCGGGCTGGACAACGCGCTGGCAATGGAAGCGTCGCTGAAACTGAAGGAAGTCAGCTACATCATGTCCGAAGCGTATGCGGCGGGCGAACTGAAGCACGGCACAATCGCGCTGATTGAACAGGGCACGCTGGTCTGCGCGCTGCTGACGCAGGAGCATCTGGCAGATAAAACGCTGTCGAACGTGCGCGAAGTAAAGAGCCGCGGCGCGAAAGTCCTCATCGTCTGCCCGGAAGCCCTGCGCGACCGCGCCGCGAAGGATGCGGACGAACTCTGGGTCATCCCGGACGCTGCGTCGGACTTGCTGCCGCTGCTGGCGATTATCCCCGTGCAGCTGTTCGCCTACTACATGGCGGTCAGCCGCGGCTGCGACGTTGACAAGCCGCGCAATCTGGCAAAATCGGTGACGGTGGAGTGACGCAAGGGCGCTGCCCTTGACCCGCCAAAGGGTCTTCGACCCTCTGGACTCCCTTTTCGCGATTGAGTTGAGCGCACTTTTAGGCTTCTTCCGCGTGCTGATTGAGGAAAACGGTACGCAAAAGGGCGATTCGGTGTTTTGCTTCCGAACCGCCCTTTTTGATTGGCTTAGAACTCCCGTGCGCCCTTCAGGAACGCGCAGTAGCACTTGTATTCTTCCCACAGGTCAACCTTGCTGATGACCTCCCACGGTGCGTGCATACTCAGCACCGGGATGCCGCAGTCGATGACGTTCATGCCGTACTTGGCGCAGATGTAGGCAATCGTTCCGCCGCCGCCGACATCCACCTTGCCCAGCTCCGCCGTCTGCCAGCACACGTTCGCTTCGTCGCAGATGCGGCGCACCTGCGCAACAAACTCCGCGTTGGCGTCATTCGAGCCAGACTTGCCACGGCTGCCGGTGAACTTGTTGAACGTCACGCCATTGCCGACGATGGACGCGTTGCGCTTCTCGAACACGCCCGCAAAGTTCGGGTCAAAGCCCGCGCTCACGTCGCTGGAGAGCATACGGCTGTTCTGAAGGCAGCGGCGCAGGGTCAGCGGCTTGTCCTCGCCCGTCACACAGGCAATCAGTTCCGCCATCGTGTTCTCAAAGTACATAGCGCCCATGCCCGTTGCGCCGACGCTGCCGATTTCTTCCTTATCAGTCAGCAC